>ENA-OPNW01000710-OPNW01000710.1-human-gut-metagenome-genome-assembly--contig:-NODE-710-length-19213-cov-2.822946_pt1 | contig 19213 bp, 9 predicted proteins | sample MGYA00241540_ERZ501777 | MGnify/ENA primary metagenome ERZ501777 (study PRJEB25962, sample SAMEA2042615) | human gut metagenome | biome: human gut; feature: human-associated habitat; material: faeces...
GAGAGGAGGCACAACCCCAATCCATATACCATTTTTGTAATTAAGCTTTTCATAACTTTTTCCCTTTACTTTTGTTTATTCCTTTCTTGTTTAAAATTCTATGACAACACTCTTCCCTGCGTATTCAGCCTGAGGCATTTGGACAATCATCTCAGTTACATCAGACAAAGCATCGTATTCGTAAGAGGAAAGCATTGCTTTGTCAACGGGAGAACAATGTCCTTTTACAGACAAATGCATATCCGACAACTTACGAGTAGGATCAGATACCGTCAGCGAAAGTATATTCCCCTGCGGATCAAAACGCAGCATATACATGCCGGGCGTATCCATTGCAAGAATCTTCCCTTTTCCACAATCCAGCTTACAAGCTTCATAGCATACAACATAAAGTACCCCGTTCTCCCGATGTTCTACCGCCTGCATCTGCCTGGTATTTGACAAAACCTGTACAGGAGAGTGTTTTACATATCTGGAAAGATGTTCCCTGTCAACATGCGGAACCACATAATAGATATATTCCTTTCCATGAGGCTGTTTCCCATGGTCAAGCAACAGTTTAAAAATAGAATCTGTCACAATTGCCCAGGAAGAGCCAGTTTGGCGATTTACGCTGGTCCAGCTGCCCTTCACCAAATCATTCTTTATTTCAAGACTCTGACCGACGGGGGAAATATAGCCCACATAATCGTGCCAGACCCAAGTTAGACAATCAGAAGAAATACTTCCTGAAGCCAAGACCTTCGTTTCATCAGATGTGCCAGCCACGACCTCTCCAGACAAACGACATTGATTTATAGTTGTCACAATCGGATATTCGGAATCAGATTCTATGCCAGTGCCCATACAAACATACATATCGTCAAAGAAGAACCAGCTCTTTCTGGCATGCAACGGATTGTGAGGACTGGAAAAGTCGAATGCCGCCGCCCCATACAAGCCGTCCGTCACGCCGCCTACAAAATCCATTTCCCCCTTTTGCTGTATTTCCTTCTCGGAAGGCATCTCTTCCAACCGAACAGTTGTAGCGCCTGGGATACAGGACCAATCATAGACAGGAGCCAGATTAACATATTCCTCTCCATCCAAAGACAAGTAATTGGTACCATCTCCCCTAAAATGATTTTTCAGTCCTTCACCATTATAAGGTTCTTCCATATTCCTGTTTCGGGAAGAAAACATTCGTACTGAAGTATAGAAACTGGGACGTTGGAATACAAAATGTTCGCTTTGCCAGAAAAACTTCGCAAATGAAGCAGGAGTATAGTCCTTTCCCTCCCTAGCCTTAACTACATTCTCCAGTTCTTCATGTCGGTAATCTGTAACTTTCATCAACCTCATTGGAGTAACAGAAGAAAAGACCAGCCTTCCATGCCTTCTCGTTATATCTCTGTTCTGAATACCAGGATCTTCTATCCGTCCGTACACCATCTGTTTACAGATTCCGTCCAGATAATAATCGACTGCCATCCTGACAGCCTTCTCCGAAAAAGCATATCTGGTTCCGTTGACATTAGAGGCCCATTCTGCAAAAGCATCTACATAGCCCAATCCATACGACAACGTATTGTTGACACGATCTACACGATGATGAAAACTGTAATCAACCTGTATCCCTCTTTCCGTCGGTGCCACCAATTTGATTTCTCCTTCAATCACTTTCAGCACCATTTTCAGTTCCTTCTCGTCCCGACAGAACAAAGCCGTTTTGGCCTGCATGCCGGCAATCTTAATGCGGTCGCCACTAGGTCTGGCTCCCCATGCATTCAGATTTGCCCGCCGGGCGATTGGGAGCATACCCTCCTTTTGCTCTTCCCTCAGACTCTCATCCATCACTAGCAATAAAGAAATGAAAGAACCGGGAGTACCTATCTCATTATGCCACCAGTTGTCGCAACGGAAATCATGCGCCAACCAATATTTCAACGCCAAATCGAACTTCTCACGTAACTTTTCATCGCCCTGTAAAGGTGAACCAGACTGCCTGTAGGCACGTGCCATCAGCAACAGATTGTCCAGATGAATAGTATGACGGAAACCTGTACGAGATACATCCGTATAATCAATTCCCGGCCAAAATCCTTCAGGAGTCAAAGTACTCATAATTTGCTCAACCTTTTCAGCATCAGCCCGAGGTGCCAATACCTGTTCCACGAACAGACGACGCAACTTTTCTACATCATTGGCTGCAGACAATAGGGCTATACTTCCAAATAGAGCCAGTAACAAACAAATAAAAAGTTTAACTTTCATAGGGTAATAAATTAGTCAATTACAATTCATTTAGCCGTAAGCAAAACGAATTGCAAAAAATATCAAACAAATAGTCTTAACTAAGTTGATTCCTGCAAGTGATGCATTAAAATGAAATAACAATTACCGAAAGTATGTTGACTATCAGTTCATTATTCCAGCATATTACTTGATATCTCCAAAGCAGAATTCGGGCTGAAAGCATATCCTATCAAAATTCAGGATATTCTGAACATATGGCGCCTCACTTCTATGAAAATATAGTTTCCATTTATCTATTCTTTCATCCACAAATAACCATACAACCAGACTCATAAAATATTTGAGTGCTTTGGAATATCATTTCAGCCCGTAAAACCATCTTTTGTTCACTTTATATCCAGTACATCCTATGGTATCCTAATTTTAACAGTTCGTTTTTCTTCAACTAATTTTGGCCGTGCATATCTTCCTATCCTTTTCCCATGGCAGGATAGAATAGTATGACATCATTCCTAAAACGACTTATCACGTGTAAACCGTTTTCGCGCCGATATCAGTTCCACAAGATTCTTCTCCAAACTTTCCTCAGTTGCGTTGTCAGATACCCATCTACACAGAGCCCAAGGTTATGCATTTAAAAAATGATGGAATACTGTTAATTCACCAAAATCATTGAATTATGCTATTCTATTCCTTTTTCAGCTGTTAGCATATATTCCTCATCTATTTTTCTTACTCTTTAAAATACATACTTGACAATATTTCGACGACCAAAATTGACATATTTTAAACTTATCAATAACGATTCTATTGTTTAATCTTAATTTATTAGCAAGAATCTATTGAATTGAATAATAGAGCTATCATAAAACATACATCTATTTATACAAAATATTATAGTTACTTTGAATGATAGAATCTTCCATTTCTAATACGCAATTCTAGCTGTGCCTCAAACAGTGACTGTGGAAAGACCGTTTTTCCTTGTTCTACCCAAACTCCATCTGGTCTATCTGTATTATTATGCGTTCCAGAACTCTTAGTACCCTTACTTCCAATACTATAATTTTTAGCTGATGCCCATGGGCTTTGAACGCAAATCCTTTTAGCTATACAATTCCACAAATACTGATTGGCTCCAGCCCATCCATGGCCGGTTCCCCAATTTCCACGATCCTGTACCAATATATCGCCATCACTATCTATATTATCATATAACGTTCCTACATTCCAACGTTGATGAGGTCCTGTGTCAGCATGGGCATTTCTTATTTTTATATTAACAAACACGTTAGGACCAACACCCTTGGAACCTGTGATACAATCATGACGACCATGAGATGTTTCACAGTTCCGAACCAAACATGCTGAAGCATCTGATATCAAGAAAGAATAAAGTCTACCTCCTTCACGTTTTGCGACACCATCCAAACATTTACAATTTTCAATTGTAACAAAAAGAGATTTATCTCGAATTTCAGCCAATCCATAGGCAAAATAACGAGAGGTGACGTTACGAATCCAACTATGTTCAGTCTTGGTTATATCCACAGCCGTCCAACTATGATCCTCATCATTAAAGTATCCAGTTTTATCTTTCTTAGTTTCATCGAATTCACTAATTATCTGCATATTTTCTATCCCACAATGACTCAAACGTCCTTGTATTTCAGATTTATAAACAGCACCTCCACCATATTTTTTTTCCATAGACATCAGTATAGGGTTGTCAAAATGGAGTGTATCACCTATTATTCGTGTAATAACACGTTCATAATCCAAGTTATATCCCTTTGCAGTCCAATTAGATCCGCTATTATCGCCAGGCGCATATATTTGATCCATCCGCAAATCATGAATCCAGTTATCTGTTCCAGGACGGAATATAGTCACATGGTCTCCTTCATGGAAATCCATTACATTGTCAACAGTTACCCAAAACCGGCCGACAGGTACATAATCATCCTTTATATTATATACCGCAGGAGTAGAAGGATTAAGCTGTCCACTTCCTTTAACATTAATCAATCTATGATGTTTTTCTCCATCCTTCACACCTGCAGCTATTAATTTAGTGCCATTCTCATCACTACCCTCACCACGTAATACAATGCCACTATTTTGTATATATAGTTCATGCTGAATACGATATATGCCACTTCTCAATAATATAGCTCCACGAAAATTTCCATTTAATGGCATAGCTGATAATTCATCAATAGCCTTTTGTATCATAGCCGTTGCATCCTCGCTTTCTCCAGGAGATGTCAAGGTTATTTTTACAGGCACACCATCTGGTATCGGTACTTCACTTCCCATATAACCAACATGACTAAAATCCGGTAAAGTCGTACCGAATTCATCTTCCAATAAAGCCATATCAAAACTAGTTTCAACTTGTGGATAAACAATTGACGAAGCCATAAAATCCTGAATAACAGTTATATCTTCTTTAAGACCTGCTGCAGTAATACGAAGCATCGCTACTCGTTGACGAGTTATAGGATTGGACTCTACTGTTACAACTAAAACATCGTTTGTACCTTCTTTCACATCACAGCTTACCCAGCTTGTCATAGACGTTACCACTTCTGTTTTCCACTCAACATTACAATCAATTTCAATCTCCTGTACACCTCCTTCCGATGTAAACCGCAACGAACTTGGTTGTACCTCCAATTCAGGAACAACACTTTCCTGTTCTATCCTCAGTTCACTCTTCTGGTTGCCGCTGGAAACTAAAACTGTAGCAATACGTTTCTCACCCGTATTATTAGCAGCTACTTTTATAATGAGTATAGAAAGCTCAGATACACAAGTACACCAATCTGATCCAGAAGTTACTTTAACTTCCCAATCTCCATCAGAAGTTACACATACATTTTGCTCTCCAGCTGCAGGTCCAAAAAACAATATTGATTCCTCCAACTGTAATGAGACGTCATTCTCTACATCATCCGAACAAGACAAAAATAGAAAAAGCAAAAGGACAAACGATAAAAGACTAAAATAATTTATTCGACTATACAGCATAAGCAACCCTATCAAAATATTAGAATAAAAGAAGAATGTATCTACAATAATTAATCGATATGATACATTCTCCTTTTTTAGTTTACAAATCATTAACTTTAGAGAAACTGCGTAAACCTTCTGCAAAACCTGCATAAACAGGTTTACGCATATAATCCTCAGACCATAAGCCTCTCTCATCATCAACAATATTCTCTTTTACAATTCCTCCCCACTGTACCACAGGGATTTGTTCTGCATAAGCAGACAACACAAATGTATAAAAATCCGACATCTTCTTTTCTTGTTCCAACGTACGATTCGCAGCGGGAATTTCTATACCTATAGCATCTGCCATATTCATATCAAGAGCTGATATACGAATTAGCTTACCAGTCTCAGCCAATTGTGCAAAAGCGTTTTTAATATGTTCTTCCTGAACTTTTTGTGCAGATTCATCAAGCATACATGTTAGATGCATCGTTGTTGAAATACCATCTATTACCGTTTTATTATCACTTTCCCATTGGTTAATCCAATGTATTAAGCTTTTCAACCTATTAGAATCTGCAATCAAATCTGTTTCATTTACATACAGATTTAGATTTCCAGAACCATATCGACGTACTAAATCTACAACTATCCGTGGATAATCTGTTCCTAAATAATCCCCCCAATAAAAATCAGAGTCATTTCCATTACTAGCTGACTGCAAATCATAGTACCCATCCCCATCTCTATCATCCACTGCCAAAGGTTTATCTATTACATTCCAATTCTTTATTACATCCTTTGAAACGTCCATTAACCCGCTAATCCATTTATCCATAGCCCAAATTAAAGTATCTTTCTTTTCTTCAGGAGTTTGAGGAATACCACCTGCAATTTCATAATACACAGAAATATCATCAAACCAAATTGTACCATCAACTTCACCTACATTCAAATAAAAACGATAAATATTGCCTGATACGCTTGGACAAGAAACTGTAACTTCTTTCCATTCTGTAGAAACATCAATATTTGGAGTAAATTTTCCAATTGCACTAGAGCTTCCATTTTCTCTGAATTCCGACGATATTGTACAATTTCTACTAGCTTTAACTTTTAGATTCAAATAATAAGTAGTATTTTCTATAGCTGGAATTTCAGGGGAGAATTGTACAACAGTTTGACCTTTGGTAGCAGTATAACCGCTGCCAACCATAATCTTATATCCTTTAGTTCCATTATAGCCTTCACCGTCAACAACTTTCCAAAAATTACCATGATTCTTTATCGCATCTCCCCAAGCGCTCCATTTTCCTCCTTCTACAGTTAACCCATTCTCAAAATCAGTCCTTACTAAATATTCTTTTTTCATAGTGGAAGAACGAGTCTGGAGCATTTGCTCATCAGGCAATGGCTTATCAGCAAGTAAAGTATTCAAATAAGTCCCATTCTGATTCTCAGAACGACAAATTGCATGCCCAAAAACAGTCATGTTCATCTTTTGGGCACTTTCAAAGAAATTCTTCATCGACTGAAAATTCATACTCCCATCATTTTGGACACAATCTCCATGCCACATACCACTAAGAGGATATAATTCATTAAAATTCGAACCCACCAAACCATAAAGTATTTCCCCTTTAATAATATCTGAACTATTTACTGCAGCTCCTACACTAACAAGAGAAGCATCATCCACATAAGATCTCAAAGTAGAATATTCATTCAGATATTCATATTCTACGATATTCTCCGGTTTTTCCACCTCAAAATCCGCCCAATTGTTTTCTGCACAAGAGATAGATATACCTAATACAGAAACCATATATAATAAAGCTTTATAACTTTTCATATTTCAATCTTTGAATTAGTCATTCTACATATTTCGGTGTAAATTCTTCTGGGACAACTCCCCTTCTCTGCCAAACCAAAGTATCTTTAGTTGCAACCTGCTTAATTTTAAAATCAATCTGATAATCCAAATAGAGACCATCACGATCTTTATTCCCCCATGCAAGTTTTTCAGAATCTTTTAAGTATTTACCAGATCCCGTAGCCGTATATTGACTAGTAGCAGACGTTATAACACATTCTCCTTTTTCATTAAATGTCAGCAATAAATCACAAGTCAAATCAGTTGGAGTTCCAGCTTCATCAACATGTTTAACTGTAACTGGGAAAATCACTGAATTCAAAGTTTGAGTCGTAGTCGAACAAATTTCATCCTTCTCAACATTTGGCTGATGACGAACTACCGTTGTAGTCTTACCATTTTCTGTTATCTTATCAACACCTCTACGTAAATAATACGCATGATAGGGATTAATATATTTCACACAATAAAGAACGTAATCCATTGGTTTTACATCCCAATATGAAGAATTAGTGCGTTCAGGAGTATCACCCTCAATCAGAGGTACACCTGACAATATACGATCTGCACCTGTTTGATTCTTAATAACAACAGGTATTACATATGTATTCTTTAGCGCAGCCGGATCTGCAAAAAAAGCATCGCTCAACTGAACCTCTACACCTCCCTGATGCTTACCATTAAAATAGATTTTATTATCTGCTAATGAGTAATAATTCTCTGGCATCGGAAGTACACTCGAACCATCTTCAAAGAATAAATTATCACACAATGTATTATCTACAGCAATATCCAATTTGATATCACGCCCTTCATAGGCTCCACCCATCGTAGCATATATTTTACATTTATGCTGATTATCCAAACTAGTGTCATAATTATCCTCACCTAACACAATAGTACGTACAGGATACTGATAAGGAAAGTAGACAGAAACTCCACCTTCATAATCAGGAAAAGTCATGTTCCAATTTTCACATGAAAATAGGGTCATACATACTCCTGCGGTCAACAATATTAATAAATTCTTAAACATTTTCATATCTAATCTAAATTTAATGAATTAATTTACCAACCAGCGTTCTGCTCCAAATTATTATATTTCTGAATTTCACTATATGGAATAGGGCCATAATACATATAGTCTTTATATCTACGTTCTTCTGCATCAAAAGGCAAATAAACTAACGAACCTACTCCTTCAACCTTCTGAATTTCAACCCCCTCGGCAGTTTCATTAAGTTGCTCAAGCCCAACCTTCCAACGACGTAAATCCCAAAAACGGAAATTTTCAAAACAAAGTTCCAAACGACGTTCATTTCGAATCAATTCACGCATTTTATCCTTATTCTTTTTGGCTTCTTCCAAATAAGGATCACCATTCATCACGCCTACGCCAGCTCGGGAACGAATCGCCTTTATTACATCATAAGCAGAATAATTATGTACTCCTTTACCTAAAGGTCCCCAAGCCTCATTAGCAGCCTCTGCATACGCTAAGAATATTTCTGTATAACGAATAAATGCAGTGTAATGCTTTTGTGTACTTGTTGAATTGGGGGTAAGATTAATATCTGAACGCAACTGCTTGCGCAAATAGTATCCCGTACGGGTTGATTGTCCATTTTCTCCATTCAAACGGTCTAAATTATCTCCGTAGACTCCCGTTATAATGACACTATTCTTCACCCCTTGTGTTTCACCATTTACCAACACATAAGTTTTCAATCTAGGGTCACGATTTTCATATGGCTGGGTAGAGTCAAATCCCCCACGAGGATCATCTATTGGATAACCATTTGCCATCGGAAAGGCATCGACCAAGTTTTGGGTTGGATTTACTCTCCCCTTCCCATAAATCGAAGGAGGATAATTATCTGCCTCACGAGTGTTATTATCCGAGATACGACCTCGCCATAGAATTTCTTCTGGGTTATCACCTGCAGACAAATTCGCAATTTCATTTACATTTGTATACCAAGTCCACCCATCTGCATCCATACCAGAAATACCTCCAATACGATCGAGTACTACAGCTGCATTATCTGCTACATTTTCCCACGTAATTCCAGACCCCTCGCTAAATGCAGGACTAGCAGCCATCAATAGAAGTTGAGTTCGAACAGCCTCAATTATACGATTACTAATTCGTCCTTTCATATGTTGACCAAAAGCCCGATTATAGCTTTCAACATTAGCACCTTCCTGAATATATTTCTCAGGAATTTCATTAACAGAAGATACATCTCCAAAGTCTAAAGGAAGTAACTCCATAGCTTGATTCATATCAGACAATACCTGTTCTACGCATTTCTGATAGCTATCACGTGGCTTATTGAAATCTGAACTAGCATCTTCCGCTTCTAAATGCAAAGGCACTCCTAATAGCTCTCCGCTGTTAGTTTTTCCTGCGTGAGTTTGAAGCAAGAAAAATGTATGTAATGCACGCATGGCATAACACTCTCCTTTATAATGCATATAAAACATTTTATTGGCTGATTCATCTTCCGCCCAAGTAATTTTATCAATATGCTTCAATACCAAGTTTATATTTTGTATTGCATAATAATGTTTTTTCCATCGTGATAAAGGATCACTATTAGAAGCCCAACTTCCCGTTGCCATTTTAAGATAACTATTATTTATATCGTTTGAAACAGCATCATCAGTCGCTACATCACTCTGTGGAGCAGTAGTATATGGCAATAAAGCATAAGCTTGCCCTAAAATTCCCTGCGCAAAAGTTGGCTGATTATGCATCATGTTTTCATCATATATGTTTTCCAAAGCTGGTTCAAACATGTCATCACACGAGATCAGCAAAGGGATACAAAACAGTAATATTATCAGTTTACTTTTCATATTTCTTGTAATTCTTGAATTAGAAAGTTGCTTTTATACCCAAATTATAAAAACGAGTTTGAGGAGCCGAACCTATATTAGTTTCAAAATGTTCGCGTTCCTTCGAAATAGTCAATAAGTTTGCTCCACTAACATAAGCAGAAAGAGCATTGATTATCTTTCCACGTAACATTTTCTTAGGGAAATCATATGTCAATTGTATTTTAGCTATATCAAAACGACTCTTATTACATAACCAAAATGTTGAACTCGTAAAATTATTATTTCCATTTCCCGTAGTCAGACGCGGATATGTGGCTATCGCTGCCGTTTCAGGTGTCCAACGTCCTCGCACTACTTTTGAATATTTATCTTCACCAGATATCCAATAATAATCTTGATCATTTTTAAGGAATTGACCACCTATATATCCGGTTCCCAATACAAACAATGTAAAGTTCTTATACTTAGCAGTCAGATTAAGTCCCATTGTGAAAGGTGAATTAGATTGTCCCAAAGCTACTTGGTCTTTTGAATCAATCACATTATCATTATTCTGGTCTTTATATCTCAAATCACCAGGTTTAGGGACTCCTCCACCTAAAGTCGTTTGAGAAGGAGCAGAAGCTATTTCTTCCTCTGTATTAAAGAAACCTAAACATTCATATCCCCAGATAGTACTCAGCTCTTTACCTTGGCGATATTGATAAGTATACTCATAATTACTATCGTCTCTACGGGTTGCTTTCGTTACATAATAAGTACCATTAATACCTGCTGAGAAATCCACTTCACCCAAACGAGTATTATAATTCAACGAGAAGTCAAATCCCATTCTACGATCATTATTATAATTAATATAAGGAAGAATATTTTGCTCATCCGAATAATCAAAATAACTTGGGAATAAATTGGAGGACTGTATAATACTTCCTTCAAGAGAATTAATAAAGAAAGAAGCATCAGCTGTCAATGTACGATTCCACAAAGAAGTACGGACATTTGTAGAGAATTCCTTTCGTTTAATAAATGTCAAATCCTCATTACTTCCTCGTAAAGCATAACTCAATTTCATGCTACCACCATCATACCATCCCCAGCTAGAGCCTGCTAAATTATAACCACCTTTATACATATAATAATCAATGCCTATATCCGTATTCAGAATACTACCACTTGCACTAATCATCAACTCATCTATAGCAGAACCCTTCAAGAAATCTTCTTCAGCCAAATTCCATCCAATAGTCAATGATGGAGAAAAAGCATTACGATGCCCCTCAGCTAAACGAGCTGAATGAATCAAAGAACCACCGAAGTCTGCATAATATTTATGTTGGTAATTATACGAAGCCTGTATACCAAGATTTGCATTACAAGTTCGGTGATATTCCCCCGAAAATGTCTGCTGGAAACCGCTAACTAATAACATTGCATCCAATTGATGTCCCCCATCAAACACTCGATTATAATCAAAATGTGCATTCAAGGACACAGTTCGGTCAGAAACGCTACCACTAATATTCTGCTTTCCAGAATTCTCATCATTGGTAGCACTCTTTTCTACACCAATAACCATATCCTGTCCATTGTAATTCCCCCAAGTGGGAATAAAAGTGGCATATTTTCGATTGTACTTCGTATTATAGGAAGTGGCATAATCCATCGAAAATTGTGTATGAAATGATAAGCCATTTAGTACTTTTCCCAAATCAATGTTTACACCTGCATCAAATTGAAGATTACGTTTTGTAGAACTACTCTTGCCAGCAGCATAATAATCGGCAAACACATTTGTCAAATCCTGCTGAGTTCCTGCCAAGAAATATTTTCCATCAATAATATTATTGGAAGTCCTTAACAAATCCCAAACAGCTGTAGCATTAGGATCAATCATACTAAGCGGGATCAAAGGGGATATACGGTTAGGACGGAATGTCGATGCCAACTCCCAATAATTTCCTCCGACGGTACCTTTTGAATTAGCAAAAGAAACGTTAGAATTAACATAAGCCGAGACAAACTCATTGATATTCACATCAACATTGCCACGTACACTAAACCGATCATTCCGATTATATTTACCTTGACCAAAATTCATTTGACTACCATTATTAAAATAACTAATGTTAGCATAAAAGCGAGCACGTTCACTTCCAGCCGTAAGCTCTGCGGTAACATCCGACCGATTATAAGCCTTTTGGATGTAATCCGACGAATAGAAATCAACATTCGGATAACGATAAGGATTTATCCCCGTACTCGAATAATAAATCTCATCAGCACCATACTTTGGTTCCAATCCATCATTCTGAAGAGCCTCATTATAAAGCGTCATATATTCAGCAGAACCTAAATATTCTGGATAAGCTTTAGCCACATTCCAACCAGTATTAGCACGTACATCAATCTTCAATGAAGAAACCTTACCACGCTTGGTTGTTACAAGAATAGCACCTTCAGCAGCACGACTACCATAAAGTACCACGGCTTGAGCTCCCTTTAAAAAAGTAATACTTTCGATTTCATCAGGCTTCACAGAACTCAAATCACGTGGCGCACCATCAACCAAAGCTAAATAGTCATTTAACCCCCAAAGAAGGCTATTATGCCAACCACCTACAAATGCCTGCATATTGTCCAATGTACCAGTATAATAATTCTTCTTCATCAAATCTTCTACATTAACAACCGATACACCTCCCAATCGATCTTTAGATGCTATTTTACGATAAGCAATTTGCACTTCTTTATTATCAGGAATCACCAATGAATCTCCTATCAACTCATTGCTACTTTGAGCTCCTATTGGATTCCATACAGATACCAACAACAAAGATAATGAAAGAAGTTTTTTATGTATATGTTTCATTTCTGTTCACTTTTTTAGTTAAGATATTACCAACCAGGATTTTGTGGAAATTCCGGATACAAATACACATCATCATTTGGAAGAGGAAGCCAATAATGCTTTACCCCATATACTCGTTTAAGAATTACTTCTTCCCTCCAATTAGCAACACGAGCATTACGAGGATCATTATTTTCAAAGAAATCATCATCCTCTAAACGATCAAATTCTTGAGATGTTTTAATATTATAAGGGTACTCTGTCAAAAGTAGCCATCGTTGCAAATCGTTAAAACGAAAGCCTTCGAATGATAATTCTACAGCCCTTTCACGACGAACTTCATCCATAAATTTATGCGGATCACTTACATAAGACGCAGCAACATGGCCCGCTCCACAACGATCTCGAATAACATTAATAGCCTCTTCAGCTGTTTTGCTAAAATTACTAGCTTTATAGGAGGCACCGCTGATAGCAGCACCAGCTTCTGCATACATTAGATAAATATCAGCTAAACGCATATAGGAAGCATTCGTTTGAAAGGCTTGAGCATCCGTATAAGCCAAATCATGTTTATTTGCTGTATGGGGCACTAATTTATGAATAAAATAACCTGTACGACTTCCAAGCACAACATCCCTCATCTTTCCATTTGTACTCAATGTACAATATCTGAAATCATAATCCGGATTATCCCCTGTCAAATTCTTATTTAAGTATTTAAAACCATCAAACATAAAATCATGATAAAAACGAGGATCCCGTCCCTTAAAAGGATGTTCTTTATCAAAACCTGAATTAGGATCATCCAATGGAAGTCCATTAGCCATACCATAATAATTCACATAATTAGCAGTAGGCATTTTTATGTTATTACCTCTGACACCTAAACCATTCATTTTAGGACCATATTGAGTTACAAATCCCCATAAACTTGTATTATTTGAGCTCAACAATCCTCTAAAAATGGCTTCAGTAGCACCTGGCATTTTCCAATTCTGCTTAAGAGTATAAAAGACATCCGTATAACAATTTGCCGCAGACTTAGATTTCTCATGATCATAAATATTATCATATTTAAATTCAGCCAGCGCATACTGGGTTTGACCACTTTCGACCAATGTCAACAATTCCCCAAATGCTTCAGCAGCTTTCTTAGCATAATCCTTATTATAATCGTAAGTCTTTGCTCCTCCAAGTTGGGCTCCATGTTCCATCAAAGGACTCGCAGCCCATAAATAGACCCTACCAAGATAACCCAAAGCCATAATCTTATTTATACGAAGGTCATTCTTTCCCAAAGTATTTTTTCCAACCTCTGTATCATCCCAATTAATTGGCAATAAATCGGCCGCACGACGAAAATCAGCAGCGCATCGATCTGCACACTCTTGATACGACAAACGAGGTAATTTCAATTCTTCAGAAGGCCCAAACGTTCTATCAATATATGGTAAACCACCGACCCATTGTATCATTTCCTCATGCCACCAAGCACGAAAGAAATATAATTGGCCTTCAATCAAATCCCGCTCTTCCTGAGTTGCATCCACCAGCTTATCCAGATTTTCTAAACCCAAGTTTGCCTTACGTATACAATACCAAGCATTTTGCCATAAAGCCTGTAAACGTACCTTATTGTGTCCGTCAAGCCGTGTCGGATCCGATTTGGAATTATAAAGCCAAGTTTGATTATCATTCAACCACTGCCGAAAATTTCCCAAATCAAATTGATTAGTAATTTTACTATCACCCCAACTGACATTTTGAATCTCATCTTCTCCAAAATTATGATCAGCAGTACCTCCTCCTGCTTTCTGTTTGTCAGGTATAGCATTATACATTTCTTCAATATATCCTTGAAAATTGAAGAAATTCTTAAAAGCGTCATCACTTGAGACTATAGCATCTACCTCCCTGTCCAAATATGCCGTACACCCACTGAAAATAATGGAAGAGCAGGCGAACGAAAACACATATAATGATCTAGCAAATAATCTTTTTATTTCCATACTTACATTTTAAATTACAATGAAAATTTCACGCCCAAATTTACACGTTTCATGATAGGATAAGCTCCAGCACTTGTACTTGCACCCGTGAAATTGCCTTCACGATCATCAGGCATACGTGACCACATCCACAAATTATTACCACTAATAAAAAGCCGTAAATTGGAAACCCCAATCTGACGAGTCCAATTATTTTTAAATGTATAAGAAACCTCCACGTTTTTCAAACGTATAAAAGAAGCATCATATACATACTGGGTTCCATTATAAGCAGCTACTGGCTTAGTCAACCAACGGGGAGTTACAAAATCTGCAGAATTTCCAGCTTCAGCCCACCAGGTACCTGTATCAAATACCACATTATAACGATTATTGAAACAATTCAATTGTACAGCTCGACTTACATTGTTCACACCATAAAATTGAGCAAAACAACTGAAGCCTTTCCATTCAAAACCAATAGTCGCATTATAAGTATTTTGTGGAGTAGTAGGATGTCCATATGGTGCCTGATCATCCTGATTTATCACTCCATCACCATTGAAATCTATAATATAATAATCACCTGGAATACGACTTTCATTATTGGAATCATGCTTAGGACTTCCATATAATTCATCATATGAACCAATAAATCCATCATCCAAATAATAACGTCCTTGCCCCATAGGATAACCTGCAGCTTGACGATAACTCGGTAAAAGAGGCATATCATCTTTTACAATTACCTTATTTTCTGCATGTGTCATGCTCATATTAGCCCACAAACGCATTCCATTCTCCAATTTCTTGTTAAAACGCAATTCCAACTCATAACCTTTGGTGTTCACTTTACCCTTATTAATTGTGGCTGGCGTTGCTCCAAAATAGGAAGGGACAGCACGGCTAGAACCATTAATCAAAATATCAGAACGCTTATCACGGAATATCTCAATACTACCTGCTAACAAACCGTTTAACAAGGCATAATCAATACCAAAATTTAGTTTTCTCACTTTCTCCCAATGAACATCCTCATTTCCTATAACAGATTCTCTATACCAACTATAAGGGCTCTTACCTCCCCTCTTTGTTGGATCCATATAAGCCTGCCAACTACTGTTATATTCCCACTGATCTTGAAAAAGCCATCTACCACTAATATTATCATCACCAATTTCACCGTAAGACACTCTTATTTTCATCATATCCAGAATTCTCTTCTCCCTCAAAAAAGCCATAAAAGGTTCTTCACTAATCATCCAACCAATAGCTCCTGAATTAAAAAATGCAAAACGATTCTCCTTGCTGAATTTTTCAGAACCATTATAAGCACCATTGTATTCAACAAAATAACGTCCAGCCCAATCATAGGTTGTACGGAAGGCCCAGTCCTCACGAAAATGAGGAATTTCACTACCTTGAGCCACCTCCTGACGACTAAATAGCCCCATAGCTGTCACACTATGTTTTCCAAAATCACGCGCCCAATTCAACTGTAACTGATAATTCAAACTGCGCCGAGTTGCACCATTATTTACAGAACCACTTTCAACAACCCAGTCCCAAATAGGATACATATCAAATTGATTATTTGTCTCAAATGGGAATTGATAAGTGACATTTCCTGTATCTGGGTCTATATATTTTCTCCGTTGGTTAGAACCATTATTGGATTGAGGTTCACTAATCCCTCTATCATCTTCCTGAAACGTATTATCCCAAGCTATCATTCCCCTAAAGCTCAATCCCTTAGTAATAAAATCCAATTTTTGTTCCAACACAAAATCAGTCGTAATTCTAGTTGTTGTATGCTGAGCAGCTCCACCTGTAGCTATCAAATCCACCGAATTATACATATTAATATCAGATGGATAATAACCTAAAGATCCGTCACTATAAACAGGAAGAAAAACATCCGGTGGTGTGGTATATACACCAGCCCAAGCTCCAGCTTGTTTACTTGCCGACCCACTAGTGGCACTACTGTAATAATAAGGACGCTCAGTTTGCCCACTTGACCCTGCCAAACTTACTTTAAAGACTGTGGTTTTAGTTATATTAAAGTCTAGATTGGTACGCATATTAATACGATCATAACCAAACCCATTATCATAACCACGTCCTGTTTTAAATTCACGATACAAGTCTCCTTCATGTACATAGTCCATTGACGCGAAATATTTTACAACTTTCGTGCCACCACTAATATTAACATTAGCGTTATAGGACATAGCAAAGTCTTTGAAAAGTACATCCTTCCAATCCACATTCGGATAACGTTCTCGTTGTTCTACAGTTGTTTGATTTCTAAAATTATCTATAAACGATTGTGGACGAATATCATTCCATGAGTCAGGATTCAGATTCAATTCATGTTCAATAATCATATTACGTGCCATATAAACGTCATAAGAATCCAATTTGTCTGGAAGACGAGAAGGTGTCTTCATAACAGCGTTAGCCGACACATTTATTTTTGCTTTGCCTTCCGCACCTCTCTTTGTAGTTATCAAAATTACACCGTTAGCACCTTTTACACCATAAACAGCTGTTGCGGAGGCGTCCTTTAATACAGACAAAGTCTCAACAGAAGCCATGTCTACACTACTCATCGGACGTTCCACCCCATCAACCAAGACTAAAGGATCACTATTATTCCATGAACTAGCACCACGAATCGTTATCTTAGGTTCTTCACCACCCGGCATACCGTTATCTGAAGTTGTAATAACACCCGGCAAATTACCAGTTAAGGCAGCACCTATATCTGTAATACCTGCAGCACGCTCCAATACCTGTCCAGTAGTCTGAGTAATAGCACCTACTACACTTGCCTTCTTCTGCTGCCCATAACCAACAACAATCACTTCATCCAATTGCTGCGAATCATCCTCCAATACCACACGAAGTAACTTTTTCGAATTAGCTTTAACTTCCTGTGATTTCATTCCAATAAAAGACACAACCAATGTTGCATTCTCATTCGGAACAGACAAAGTGAAATTTCCATTAAGATCTGAAATTGTCCCCACCGCTGTATTCCCTTTCAATACGATAGAAGCCCCAATTACACTCTCGCCATTGGAATCCAAAATAATTCCTTTTACTTGCAGCCTTTGTGCCTGTAATTCCAGTCCTAACATTAACATTAACAAAAGCAGGCAAGGAATCTTTAAAATTTTTGATTTACATTCTTCCATTACATTTTTTTTAAACATTTTCATAACTAGATTTTAAGAAAACTTAGTCTACTGCAAAATGTCATTGCCTTTTACAGTCACATTAGCCCAGCTATTAGCCACTTCTTGAGTCTTTCATGATACAATAAATTAAGTTAAATATCCATTAATACTACATTTAAAACATTTCCAAAGGCATAACGCAAATAAAGCATTTTAATAAAAAAACACTTTTAAAATTTGCTTCAAATTTTATAGAAAATATTTCATTCTCAATCTATCATCAATAGATTACTACTTTACCAGCCCATAACACACTAATAATATTACATTTACATATTCACATAAATTATTAACCATTTATGTACAAGCAATCAACAGAACTTAACCGTTCCATTGGTCAATGTACTATTTGGAGTTTTATGACACATGCTACCGTGAATATACATCAAAAAACAAAAAGTTATCAACCGTTAATAAGAATCAAGGCATCAATATTTTGTATTTTAGCCATATTTTAATTGCTTAATTGGTGAATTTACTCCACATTAACTGCCTAACTTACTTTCGTGAGAACCCTAAAGATACAAAGAAGCCCAATCGGCAATTACCTGTATATAATTAATCGAATCCTTATATAATCTCACTACTGTCCAATAAAAGTTGGCTAATCGGTCTTTGAAATTATTGAATTACAGTCTTTTAAGTGTCATTTCTGAATGAAACGGATTTGAATTTGTAGTTTAGCGGTCAAATTGAAGACCGCTTATGAACCAAGATAAATACGTATTCGCTCAACTTACCGCTTTTCTGAACAGAACACAGTTCAATAACTTTGTTCGCAAGTATGATGGTAATCGCTACGTGAAGCAATTCACCTGCTGGAATCAGTTACTTGCTATGATGTTCGGACAACTGAGCAATCGTGAAAGTCTTCGCGACCTAATTGTTGCTTTTGAAGCGCATCGGGCCAAGCAATATCATCTTGGTCTGGGACGCAATCCAATAGCCAAAGCCACCCTCGCGTATGCTAATCAGAATCGTGACTACAGAATCTTTGAAGACTTCGCGTTCTATATAATGAAGGAAGCTTGCGAAAGGCGAGCAACCAATATATTGGAAATTCCAGGAAATAAGTATGCTTTTGATTCAACTACCATTCCGTTGTGTTTATCCACATTCCCATGGGCGAAGTTCCGAAGAAAGAAAGGAGGTGTCAAAGCTCATGTCTTATATG
>ENA-OPNW01000726-OPNW01000726.1-human-gut-metagenome-genome-assembly--contig:-NODE-726-length-19052-cov-2.495499_pt1 | contig 19052 bp, 13 predicted proteins | sample MGYA00241540_ERZ501777 | MGnify/ENA primary metagenome ERZ501777 (study PRJEB25962, sample SAMEA2042615) | human gut metagenome | biome: human gut; feature: human-associated habitat; material: faeces...
AAAAGAGCGGCAGCATGCTGACCTCTGCTACGATTGGAGAAATCTACATCAACAGCATGTCCGGTACAGGCATTACTCCCGTCAACGCAGAATATAAGAACTTTGCATTGAGTGCCAACAACTCTATTCGCGGCTATGTCTGGGTAGAGAGCGACTATAACGGTATCCTTGACGGCTGGCACGAAACGCAGGCTGACATCGATATTGAAGAGCCCGTTCTGAACGGTGTGAAAGTCACACTGAAAAACGCAGCAGGTGCAACTGTCGCAACTACTTATACAGATTTTGCCGGATACTATGAGTTCCTTGCTCTGAAACCCGGTACTTACAAGGTCGAGTATGAGGAGACAGATAGGACCGCTGCCGACAAGAAAGTTCTGCCGGAAGAATACGATTATTTTGGATTCACCGTTTCTCCAACAGCAACCACCGATAAAAAGACTCAGATGGGCAACGATTCCACGGCTGTCATGCAGAACAACAAGGTAGCCAAGGCAGTATCGAAGACCTATCAGATTCCCGATACTCGTGTTGTAAACCTGAGTAATGAGAAGGATTTCTATGTCAGCACAGCCAACTGTGCGCTGTATATTCCTTCCAAGGTTTACGGTTACATCTGGCAGGATGACAACTACAACGGTATCCGCGAAGCTAACGAAACCCAAAATGTAGAAACACATATTTATCTGCGCCGCACTACAAAGTCGAAGTTTGCCGATGCAGATGAACAAGGAACAAACATCAGCGGTCATCTGCTGTATAAGTCTTACAATGTATTTGGTGAACTTATCGGTAATGGTGACTTGAATACGGCGACAGACGGTTACTACGAATACAATTGTCTTGAACCCGGCATCTACTATGTCGTATTTGATAATACATACGATTGCTACGGTCAGACCCTTATCAACCAAGGTAATGATGATACGCTGGATTCTGAGGCACAACCGAATATCTCGCTGGACCGCAGCCATATGTACTGCGCATGGATTGGAGATATTGAGCTGCCCGTCAACACAAAAACAGAGTACAATGTGCTCAGTAAACACAACGACGCAGGTTTTATCCGTCTGTTGACAAGCTTTGATTTGAAGAAAGTCGAAGACCTGTCCGGCATTCCGTTTGAGAATGTAAAATTCGACTATGAAATCTACTCGAAGGCGGAAAATTTCGGGAAATCTGTATTTCCAGATGACCGTCATCAAGGAGCTCCTCAAATCTATGAAGGAGCAGAAGATTCAGGAAAATCCGTATTTTCGGATGATTCGAATGAGCTTTACACAACAGCGTCTATAGAGACTTTTGCTCAAGCGGAGCATCTTATTACTGATAAAGATGGTTTGATTCATTTTACAAATCAAGATATCGCCACCTATCATTTAACAGAAACAAAGACTCTGCCCGGCTATGTGCGAGATACAAAAATTCATGTTATCAAGGTTATGCCGGAAACAACAGTCGAGAACAATAACCTTGTTTGGAAAACCTACATTTCAGTAGACGGCGTTCGTCAGGCCGACAATCTGTACACACTCAAAAACACAAGTGAAACAACAAACCTGACAGTCACCAAGAAATGGGATGACGCCAACGACCAAGACGGTATTCGTCAAAACGCAGTCATCACACTGAAAGGTACCGTTACATTGCCTGATGGCAAAACAGAAACAGTTCCGCTCCAGAAAGCGTATACTGCACTGTTTAAAGCAACGGATACTTACCTGACTTACACGTTCCGTTCAATTCCCGCTTATTATAAAGGACAGACAATCCAGTATACTGTCATCGAGAATCCGATGGACGGCTATATCGCCACGGTAAGCGCTACAACGGGTTCTGCAGATAAAGGCTATGCCATCACAGTTACAAACAAGCATGTTCCGCAGTTCGACGACTTTACGGTTGTTAAAGTCTGGGACGACAGCAATAACATTGATGGTATGCGCCCCGACAGTGTCACTATCCACATGAACGGCTCGGATGGTTCTTCTACAAAAGCAACATTGAGTAATGTAAAGGATTGGAAATACACCTTTAAGCATATGCCGTTGTTTGATGCGAACGGTAACAAAATCACCTATACAATTACAGAAGATGCAGTAGCAGAGTATACCTACACCGTTACGAACGAAGGCCGCTCGTTCACAATCACGAACAGCCATGTGCAGGAAACATTCAGCATCCCCGTTACGAAGACTTGGGAAGACAATGGAAACCAAGATGGCGTTCGTCCGTCTGCCATCCACGTCACATTGATGGGTTCTGATGGAAATGTGTATGAAGCAAACCTGACAGCAGCAGGGGAGTGGAAATACGAATTCAAAGACCTGCCCCGTTATTGGATGGAAGGCGTTGCGATTGACTACACTCTGAACGAGGAAGCAGTCAATGGCTATACCTATAAAATCGAAGGCAATGCCGATACCGGATTCACAGTAACTAACGAACATATTTCTGCCGTTACGAATGTTGTTGTCAACAAGTATTGGGAGGATGCCGCGAACCAAGACGGTGTGCGCCCTGATTCTGTGGCAGTCACACTCTCTGGCTCTGACGGAAAAACATACAAGGCAACGCTTACAAAAGATACCGGTTTCTCGAAGACCTTTGAGAACCTGCCTGTATTCTTCAATAACGGTACTAAAATCACCTACACAGTCACAGAGGATGCTGTTAATGGATATGCCGGAAAAATCACGACCGATGATACCGGATATATCCTGAGCATTACGAACACGCACACGCCGGAAACCATCCGTAAAACAGTCACGAAGACATGGGATGATGGCAATGACCGAGACGGCATTCGCCCCACTAATGTAAAGATTGAGCTGTACGGTACTGATGGAACACGCCGCACGCAGTATCTCACAAAGGATAATCATTGGAGTTACAGCTTTGAGAATCTGCCTAAATACCAAAACAAAGGTACGATTATCCTTTATACCATCAAGGAAGAAGCCGTAGACGGGTATACACAGAAATCCGTAACCACCACAGCCGGTTTCGACCTTACGAATACACATGAGATTCAGACAGCAGACTATGAGGTCAAGAAGGTATGGATTGACGATAATGACCGTGACGGCGCTCGTCCGACCTCTATCACCTTGACGCTCACCGGCTCTGATGGGTCTAAGTACACCAAACTAATGACAGCAGCCGATAACTGGAACGCAGTAACATTCGAGCGCGTCCCGATGTTTAACGGCGGAAAATACATCACATACACACTGACTGAAAATGAAGTTCCCTCGTATATCAATTCGATAGAAGTATCGGAGGACGGAAAGCATTTCACAGTCACGAACACACATGCACCCGACCATACCGTCATTAACATCACAGAGGTATGGCACGATAAGAATGACCAAGATGGTATTCGTCCGAGAAAGATGACAGCAGTCGTTGTTGGCTCCAACGGAAACCGGCATGAAGTGCCGCTGCATTCTTCCGGTGACTGGCATTATACCTGCGATGACCTTGTGAAGTATTGGAAGAACGGTCAGCTCGTTGATTATACCGTGGAAGCGGTTACGATTGACGGCTATTGTCTTTAAGGACCTCGACCGCTTTAAGGATGGCACGAAAATCAAGTACACTGTGACGGAAGATGAAATCCCGCAGTACACGACCAGCATTGTCGCCAACGGCAATGTGGTAACGGTCACAAACACACACATCCCGGAAATTACGCTGCGCAATATCAGCGTTATTTGGGAAGATAACGATGACCAAGATGGTATTCGCCCCGACGCTGTCAATATCAAGCTCAAAGGAAACGACAAGCTCGTTGATTCCTCTGAACTGGATGAAGATGTTAAGTGGAAGCATTCCTTTACGAATCTGCCCGTAAGAGAAAACGGAAACGAAATCTCTTATACGGCAGAAGAGAATGAGATTCCCGGCTACACGACTACTATCGAAAAGACCGATACGGGCTATGTATTCACTAATACACATATTCCCGAAACCGTAACGGTCACAGTTGATAAGGTCTGGGAGGACGGCGAGAACCAAGACGGTTTACGCCCTGACTCCATTGACGTTATCCTCACAGGCTCCGATGGCAATACTTACAATGCCACTATCAGCGAAAAGGATAACTGGACTTACATCTTCGCAAATCTGCCGAAATACTTCAATGACGGAACTCTGGTTGAGTACAGCCTGCAGGAAGTCGAGACGGATGGATATGCAGGAACGGTCACGAAGGGTACTGACGGATACACGTTTACTATCAAGAATGACCACACACCGGCAGTAGTCGATATTCCTGTAACGAAAGTCTGGAACGACGATGAAGACCGCGACGGTCTGCGCCCGAACAGCATCCACGTTACGCTGACCGGCTCTGATGGCTCTACGTACAAGAAAGACTTGGAGAAAGATTCAGGGTACTCCACTATCTTCACAAGCCTGCCGAAGTATCATAACGGAGAACTCATCTCCTACAGCTTGGCAGAAACACCTGTTGAAGGATACGAGACAGACATTCAAGCAGCAGAATCCGGGTACGGCTTCACTATCACCAACACCCATGAAGTAAGCAAAAAGACCATTAAGGTCTCTAAGGTCTGGGATGATGCAGAGAATCAAGACGGTATTCGCCCCGATTCTGTCACTGTGACGCTCACGGGCTCTAACAACTCTAAATACACCGCAAAGCTGAACAAAGAAAACAACTGGACTTATACTTTTGAAGGCTTGTTCTGCAAAGCAGACGGCGCAACCATCAAATACGAAGTGTCGGAGAAAGATGTTGCCGGATATACTCCTTCTATCAAGGAAACAGAAGGCGGCTTTATCATCACGAACGCACACAAACCGGAAACGGTAACTATCAATATCGTAAAGAACTGGAACGACAGCCAGAACGCCGACAACATCCGTCCCGATGCAATCAGCATCACGCTGACCGGCTCTGACAACTCCTCTCGCAGCATCACATTGAACAAAGCGGGAGATTACAAGACGGCGGTTGATAGCCTGCCGAAATTCCATGAAGGTAAACAGATTACCTACACGGTAACTGAAACACCTGTCGATGGATACACTTCTTCTGTGCAGGCGTCTGCAGATGGCTACTCATTCGTGGTTATCAATACACACACACCGGAAGTACATCAAGAAAAGAAGGAAACGCCTACAACACCAAAGTTCGAAATCAAGGCAGAGCCTTCCACTACTATCATCCAGACCACAAACAAGCCTACCGGCGTATCGTTCTTTGATTCTTTGTTAGGCTAACCATAATACAAGAGCCCCATCTGCCAACAACAGGTGTGGCTCTTTTTTAGTACAAGCAGGTGAACTTATGAATATTGCATTTTGTGACGGGATGCTTTTACAAAATGAAGACTGGGAAAACCCACGGTTTTAACCGTGGGATGAAAGGTCGTGCCTTAGAGCTCATTTGGAATAAGTGATTTTCAAGCTACTACATTATGTAGTTGCGTTCATATGTCTGTAACAACATTGTACCTAAAATGTGATATAATAGATACATGAAAAAGGAATACAGACGCACTAAAACAACCGTTTTTATGATAAACTATCACTTTGTGTTTTGTCCGCGCTATCGGAGGAAACTGTTTCTGATAGATGGTTTTGAAGCTCGTTTTAAGGAACTGGTAACTCAAATTTGTGAGCAAAACGACATGGTGATACTGGCAATGGAATGCCATATTGACCATTGCCATCTTTTTGTGAACGCCCCGCCCACACTGAGTGCGGCGGACATTATGAAAATCATCAAAGGAAACACCAGCAGACAATTAAAGCAAGAGTTCTTTTCCAATGTCGATATGCAAATGTGGACACGCAGCTATTTTGTAAGCACTGCCGGGGATGTGTCTAATGCCACAATTCAACGCTATGTTGAAGAACAAAAAACGAGAGGAGGTTAATCATGGCTTTCGGAAGCAAAAATAGCACACCGTCGTTTGTGTTGACGCTGCCGTTGGATATAAATCTCAATGAGCAAGACTATCTGTACAAAGAGTTTAAGAAATGTGGCATCATCTATAACCAACTTGTCAGCGTGACCATAAAGATGTGGCATCAACTCCGCAAGACGCGCAAGTATCGGGAACTGATGGCAGCTATTGCTAAATCAGCTTCCGATAGCGATGAGCAGAAAACTCTCTATAAGCAACGTGAGAAGATACTTAAAGAGCATCATTTTTCCGAAGACAGCTTTCATAAATTGGTGGTGCCGTATGCAAAACACTATGCTATACACTCACATGTAGCGCAGGCAATTGCTACCGATGTCTGGAAAGCGTGGAAATCTTTCTTCTTTAGTAAAGGAAAAGAAGTTCATTACAAAAGACTGGACGATGTATCTTCTATCTCCGGAAAGAATAACGCTACTGGCATTGTACTTCGCCCGGCAAAGCTCACCACGAGTAACCTTGCATCAGCAAAACGCAAAGTACAGAAAACTGTCGAACAGCGATACTATAAAGCATACGGGCAATCTGACCCTAAAGATGATAAAAAGGTCATTCTTCCTGATTCTGTAATACCGCAAATGGAAGCTGAAATCGCTGTTGCCGTTGCAAAAGTAAAACCGGCAGTTGGAAATGGCTCTTTGCGCATCGTGTATGGCAAACATGAATTACCTGTTGTGGTGCGTAACTCTAACACTCAGACAGGAAAATATCAGCAAGAAGCGCTCAAATGCGGCGTAAAATTTTGCCGCATAACGCGCAAGTGGGTCAAAATCAAGTGGAAGTATTACGCTCAGCTTGTTTTGGAAGGCTATCCTCCCACCAAATGTGACAGCAACGGCGTGATAAAGCATCCTATCAAGCAGGGTTGTGTTGGTCTTGACATCGGCACGCAGACACTTGCCATCAGCGGCAGCGACATCTGCGATTTGAGATTGCTTGCACCATCAGCAAGAGCGCAAGCTAAAGGTCTCGTCAACGAGATTGCTCGCACACAACGAGCAATGGACCGCTCACGTCGCGCTACGAATCCAGACTGTTATAATCCAGATGGCACGATAAAGAGGCCGAAGTGCCAGCATGGTCATAAACAAAAGCGCGACTGGAAATACAGTAAGCGCTATTATCGCTTGCGAGCAAGGCTGCGTGACTTAAATCGCCGACTGGCTGACATCCGTAAGATGGAACACAACATCCTTGCTAATGAGTTGCTGGAACATGGCAATGAGTTTATTGTTGAAGACATGAACTATAAAGCCTTGCAGAAGCGCAGCAAAGAAACGAAGGTTAATGCCAAAACCGGCAGGATACATACCAAAAAGAGATTTGGCAAATCGCTAAGCCGCTGCGCTCCTGCAATGTTTATCACTATCCTCACAAACAAAGTGACAAGATACGGTGGCAAAGTCATCAAGGTAAGCACCTTTGAGACGAAGGCCTCGCAATTCGACCATACGGATGAAAGCTACACCAAGAAGAAGCTATCCGAACGGATGGCCCATCTCAGCAGTGGAGAAGTGGTCCAGCGTGACCTGTATTCCGCTTTTCTGCTTGAACATATAGATACCGAATCTTTGGAATACAATACAAAAGCTCTTAAATCAGCTTTTCCTGCATTCTTAAAGATGCACGAAAATACAAAAAAGCACTTGCAGAAGGAAGAGAACAACCTTCCTGCAAGTGTAGGATTCTAAAAAATGGTTTTCCGGGGGACTCGACACGTTCCTCGTTAGAGAACTGCCTCGCAAGAGGTGAAACTCCACAGGAGGATGCACTTAAAAAGCTGGGAACGCAGACAAGTATGTTGGTCAACCTTTCAAGGCTGGATGCTCATGGAAAGCTACATCCGTAGCTTTTTGTGGGAAACCGCGTAACTCGCTGCCTTGTAGTGGTATGGTGATGAGCCATGCCACTGCCACCCAGGAATCCCACGATTTTAATCGTGGGAGGTGTCAAGGTTACTTGGAACGATGAAAACAACAAGGATAATATCCGCCCCGATAAGGTCACTGCAAAGCTGGCTAACGGAACGACGGCTGTATCTACAAAAGAAATCAATAACGATAGCTGGAAGCATGTCTTTGAGAACATTATTGTTTTCAACGGTGATGGTAAGGCATCGTACACCGTTACGCAGGATGCTGTGAATGGTTATACAACAGAAATCAAAGCATCTGATGATGGCAATACCATTGAAATTATCAATACACATGTTCCTGTTGCTCCTCCGAAGGAAGAACCTAAGCAAGAAGAAACTGCAACGCCTGCAACACCGGCACCTGTGGTTGAAATCAAGACAGAACCCACAACAACAGTAATCGAAACACCCAATAAACAGACAGGCATCTCGTTTATGGACGGGTTGTTTGGCTAAACACAAATAGAAAAGCAGCGAACGGAAATTTTCTGCTCGCTGTTTTTCTTGCCTTTTGCTGCAAAATAAATATACTTAGGTTATACCAAAAAATAAAAGCAAACAAATATTTCAAAATCGATATACCGCCATCTCGTTGTGAGGTGACGGTATTTTTGTTTGCTACAGGTGCGAATGATAAGTGAACATAGTTTTGCTGGTCGCTTCGCACCGAGTATTATATAGAAAGGATATGATATAGCTATAGTAGATAGTGTCTGACTATTACGTATAGTCAAAAAAGCAGACAAACATTGTACAAAATGCATGACCACTTATTGCTTCGTTTGTGCAGGTTTGCTGTTGCAACCCACACGGGTTGCGTTAGATTGAAATTGCAGATACCGCCACATCTATATCTTAACTTTTACTATCACGCCGTCTGCCATTTGGCAGGCGGTTTTTTCTTTTGCAAAAACTGCACAAACAACTTCAGATTTGCTGCATAGTAGCTACAATAAATTCAGGAGATGATTTTGTTGACTAAAAGACTATTCCTTGATGGCACACAGCTCAAATTATTGGCATTGCTTTTCATGCTGATTGACCATATTCATTATTTCTTTGAATTCACCGGAAAAGTGCCGGGTGTTTTCTTCGTTATTGGGCGTTTATCTGCATACCTGTTTCTTTTTTGTATGGTAGAAGGATTCAGTCATACTCGTTCTCGAATAAAGTATTTTCTACGGGTTTATATGATGGCAGTCGGGATGGGCATTATCTACCATCTGATGTCTTATCATGGCCTTTTGCTTCGAAGAGATGGCTTTTATCCAATCAACGGCATCCTTTTAAACCTCGTTATCCTTTGTATCATCTGGCAGGGAATAGACTGGGTAAAAGAAGGACAAACAGCAAAAGGAATTATTGCTGTATTTTTTCCGTTTTGGTATGGCTGTATCGCCGAAATGCTTATTTCGATAAACAGCCTTCATCATTTTTTTGTTTTAGCTAATCATTCTTTTCTCCCAAATTGGGGCACTCTGGCAGATGGCGGGTTACCATACATTGTTGTTGGTATCGTCCTTTATATATTTAAAGATAATCGAAAATCACAATGTATTGCCTATATCATCGCTTCTCTTTCTATGCAGGTCCTGTTTCGTGGATGGTTGTGGTCTGCAAACGACCCTGCGTTTACATGGAGTAAGCTTGTTACAGACCTGAACTATTGCCAGTGGCTCAGTGTTTTCACAGTGGTTTTCTTTTTCCTTTATAACGGGAAGAAAGGAAGAGGATGCAAACAACTATTCTATTGGTTCTATCCCATTCATGTTTATGTCTTGTATTTTTTTTCCTGCGTTTGCTATACATTGCATCCATAATTCGCCAAAATCGTCTTGTTATTTGCTGCAAAGTCAATATACTGAAGTCATCGAAAAATAAAAGCAACAAACAAAATTCAAAATCGATATACCGCTATCTCATAAGAGGTGGCGGTATTTTTGTTTGTTCAAATAATTGAAAGGATGTGGTTCCTCCGTAGTGTTTTACAAAGTTTTTCAAAAGTTTAGTATCGTATCATCGTCAAAAAGCAGGGGTGACATAACGTTTTGTTAGGTCATGATTTGGAGGATTAACGTATGTATCATCATATTCCAAAGGTCTTTTTGTCAGAAATTTTCGGCGAGCTGCGCATCTTCGAGGACAATAATAAATTTTATTTCTGCGCCAACGATATCTGCTCTGCATTGGGATACGCAAACGTATCCCGTGAGCTCAACCTGCATTGCCGTCAGGATGGCATCACATCGAGCCATGTTGACTGCAATGGCGTTCCACGAATCATGAAGTTTATCTCTGAGGGCAATGTGTATCGTCTGATTTGCAGTTCCCACAAACCAGACGCAGAAATGTTCGAGAAATGGGTTTTCGATGAGTTGCTGCCGACAATTCGTGCAACTGGCGGCTATGTCAATGACCCGGTCGTTTTTGTGAATGAGTGGCTCCCTAACACGGACGAAAAGACGAAAGAGCTGCTTGTCACATCTCTGGAAGCGGTTAAGCGTCAGGATAAAATCATTGGTGTTCAGAAGGAAAGCGTAGACTTCCATCACGCCGTCACGGCAGCTACCAACTGCATTGAAATTGGCGAGTTTGCAAAGTATCTGAGCAACAACAAGATTAGCATCGGCCGCAATAGACTCTTCGCATGGCTCCGCGAACAGAAGTATCTCGACAGCAACAATATGCCGTACCAGAAGTACGCCGATAAGAATCAGCTCGGTCTGTTTAAGACCATCGAGAGCGTGTACTATATCGGGAACAGTGCTCGCACATCGCACAAGACCCTTATCACGCCTAAAGGACAGGTCTATCTCGCAAAGAAAATTGCCCAGTTCTATAAGTGATTTGATTTTTGCTGCAAAGTAAATATACTTAGAGTATCCTAAAAATAAAAAGCACAAGCAAAATTCAAAATCGATATACCGCTATCTCATAAGAGGTGGCGGTATTTTGTTTGCAATGAACTATCAAAAAGGAGAGAAAAATTATGATGAACTCTATTATTTCCCTGAACAACATGATTTCCGAGGCTCTGGAGTGTGTTGACGCAGAGCGCAACGCAAAGACCCGCAAGAAATCTCATACCAGCAAATCTCGTAAGCAGGACTTCTCTCGCGCAAAGCGTCACGCCAAGCACTGCCAGTACAAGCAGCAGCGCAACGAAAAGCTCGTCCATCCTGCCATCAACCGCAACGCACAGCGTTCCATTGATGAAGCAAACTGTAAGCTGATGGAATACATCCTCTGCATCGATGATGCAGCTACTACTCGCCCGTATTATGTTACGGATGAAGAAGCTGCTTATCGCAACGAACTGACTGAGGCCATTCTTAAGCCGCAGCATTTCTTCTATTGGTGTGGCAACAGCAAATACGTCGATGAGGCGTACGCTCACGGCCACGAAATGCTTGATGGGCTTTCTTTGAAAGAGTTGAAGCTTATTGCTTATATCTCCGGTATCAAGACCGTCTCGCGCAAGGAAGTGTCTGTGTACGATACTATTGGCTACGACGATGCGTGGTGGCCCATTTACGGTTACCGCTTGATTGACCCCAGCGAATATTGCTGGTCTGTCATCTATGAGTTCGGATTGCTGTTCAACTACGAAGACAATCGTTGCAAGGATTGCCGAGAAGGAGCATAACATGAACATTGAAATTTATGAGGATACTTACAACATCGCCGTAAACCAGTATCTGAGCCGTAAGACTGCCGGGAGCAAGCGCCGAAAAGAGGCGTTCCGCAGCAAGAAACGCCGCAGCCGCGTTCTTCGTGACAAATACGGTTTTATCGCTGACGGCAAGATGCTTTCCAAGCTCGGTAAAAGCTATTACAACGGGCACGCTCAGTGCGAGGAATGGCGTAATCGTTGCGTTGCAAAGCGCAAAAGCAACAGTTGTTCCTATAAGACCGTTTCTGAGCGCCGTCGTATCGAGATGGCTGACCGCAAGATGACGGAGTACATCATCGGTATCGATGCTGACTATGACCCGGCATTGGAAAAGTATTACGCTGATTTGCTCGCACATCTGGATTATATCAGCGGCCATTGTGACGATGTTGATGATGATTGGACTTTTTTCGTATAAGAGAGGAGAAATAATATGGCTTATATCTGCAATAAAAATATCAAGTGTGCTGATTGCGAGCATTATCGCCGCAATCCTGATGAGGACCGCATGTTCTGTTATGCGGAAGTTGACGAAAAGGCCGAAGAGGCTAAGAACAAGGCCGCAAAAGCAGCTTATGTCGTGGTGAACCACTACTCCAACGAGAATATCAGTGAGTTCGACTCTGTTTCCATTCTGGAAAAGGCGTTCTTCTCTTTGGATAATGCCATCAAGGCAGCTAATGCTGCGTTTGCCGAGGATAAGGCGAATGGCGTAGACCATGGTGACACCGAGCCCATCACGGCAGATGACTGTACCGCTTTTGATGAGGCACCGCTTTATTGTATCGGTGAAGCCGAGCCGGATAACTACGAGTGCTATCATAACTTCTACGCAGTTTTCCCGATTAGCGTTCAATAAATAATCTCAGCCGCTCCTGAAATGGGGCGGCTGTTTTTTTCTAAAAAATACTTGCTAATTGCTGCAAAGTTAATATTATTAAATCATACTCATAAATAAAAAGTTTCGACGTACCCCACATACGTCTAAATTGGTTATAAAAATCGACTAAGTCGCTATCTCTACCGAGATTGCGGCTTTTTTGTTTTTTGAGTATTAAATCACCTTCCACGGGTGAGATTGGCCGAAGTGATTTGGCTAAGGATACATAAGAAAACTATCTTTAAATAAAATAAGAAAGAGGTATTTTTATGTCTACCAATTCCATTTTTGTCCCCTACACCGGTCTCCGTTCCACTGCAAACGCTGTTGGCGCTTACGTCAAGGATTGGAAGTCCGTCGCACAGTCCTCCTTCTCCCCCGAAGACCTTATGAAACCCGGTTTCATCGGCTCGGCTGTTGCGGTTTACCGTAACGCCAAGCACTGTGAAATCAACGGTGAAAAGGTTATCGTCGGAGGTGTCAGCGATGGTCATCAGGTCATGTTCTTCAATGCTTTTGTCGGCATTGACGGCGATGGGCAAATCAAAACCATTATTGGTGATGATAACGACCACGTTATGATGGGCTTTTCTGGAAGCAAAATCCGACGTGTCCGACCATGCAAAGGTGTCATCCCCGACATGTCTTACTCGGAATTCAAGGAGGCGCTTAGCAGTAAGCAGACTTCGAAGATGCCTAGGCGCATTGTCGATGGCATCCTGCTCCAGACCGTGTCAAACACGGTTTACTGGATTTGCCCCGGTGAAGTCGAGGTTCAGCAGGATAACGACGATGGTACTGGCTGGTTCTGAGCCAGTATACTGAGCCTATTTGAGAGGCGTAAATACAAGGTCTATGTATAGAGACCATTATGAGCCATTCATGGCATAAATCAGCATACTGTTAATGCTGTTTATATAAATACAAGACTATTTCTAACGAAATTGTTTTTGGAAAAGGAGCTGCTTGTGGGGAGCAGCTTCTTTTTTTTTGCGCAATTTTTCTTGCTGTTTGCTGCAAAGTAAATATACTTGAGTCACAAAACGGGCTGAAACTGTTTGGTTTCAGCATTTTTTCACCTACATACAAGAAGGAGGAATATGTATGTATTCAGCAGAAACTGCGGCTCTGAATGCCATTCTCGGTATTTTTAGTACCATCTGGCTGCTCGTTCTGGCATTCTTCGTCATCAACATCGTCGCGAACTGGAAAATCTTCACGAAAGCCAATCAGCCGGGTTGGGCATCTATCGTTCCGTTCTATAAGTCTTACATCGCGTTCAAGATTTATTGGGGCAATGGCTGGCTCTTTTTGGTCCCGCTCGTTCTGGGCCTGCTCGGCTTTATCCCGCTGCTCGGCACACTGCTCGTCATTGCCGGTGTAGTCATTAACGTCATCACCCAGTACAAGAAAGCGGTTGCTTTTGGTCAGGGTATTGGTTTCACGATTGGTCTGGTTCTCGTCAGCCCCATCTTCAATATGATTCTCGGTTTGGGCAACTACCAGTATCTCGGCATTCCGCAGGACGGTTACTCTTATGACCAGTTGAAGGTCAAATACGATAATCGTAAAGCGGAACAAAAGAGCACTCAAACTACTTATACTCAGCCCTCAGCGGAACCTCAGCAAGCTCCCAATATGCGCTACCAGAACCCCAATGCACAGCCTCAACAGCCTGCAAATCCCCAGCCTACCTATCAGGCTCCAGTGCAGGGAACTGCCCCGCAGCAGCCCCAGCAGCCCTCTGACACGCATGCACAATAACTCATAGAAACGCATAAAAAAGACCGCTCCTCGAAAAGAGGAACGGTCTTTTTTATTCCGGAAGGAGATTTTTAACGGTCTTCACGCGATATTCTTTGCGAACGATAGTATCACCATCATCGTTGGTTTCAAATTTGGGAGTTCCACTGAGTGATACAACCGCGCCGTCTTTCAGCAGATATCCGAATGTCGCATATGCTCCCGTAAAGGCAACACACGAAATGGAATCCGTTTCGTCATCCAGCATGAATTTTGCCATAGGAGCATGGTCAGATTTCCTGTAAATGATTTTGAAGTCACGGATACGCCCTGCGATGTCCGTTCTGCCCCTGTCATTGAGGGTAAGCTCACCGATTGCTCTGTCTCTGTTTGCGGATTTTGTAATAACAGACAAATAAGGCTGAACAGGTGTGCCGGAAACATAAGCCCCTAACAGTTCGAGTTCATATCCGAGTTTTGTGTCAATGTCGTATTCTTCTTTTTGCTGGATACATTCATCCGGCAATCCCCAACTATCCATAAGATGACGATAAAGATTATCTCCCGCAAGAGTTTCGTCCTCTTTTATGGCAGACTTCATTGCCTTTTTACAGCTTTCGCAAGCAGGAGCAAGCGCTTCGTCAAATTGTCTGCGTGTCTCGCCGTCCTGCATAAGGCAATCCAATGCACCGGCACGAACCAGAGCGGTACATACACCCATATCTACGCCATATACAATAGAGCGAACAATGAAGTCTTTATAGTCTTTACAGGGGCCAAGATGATGTGCGTTAGGGTTAGATTTTTTCGTATCCCGCAAATCGTAAATGATTTGTGCTGCTGCAGAAACACCCTTTATAGCCTTGATGCCAAAACGAATCTGCTTGTTGTTTCCCGGCATCGGAGCAAAGTTCGGAACACCGGAATTGATATCGGGTTGAAGGAGTGTAAGTCCTGCATATTTCAGGTCAGACAGAAACAGCTTCAATTTTTCCGGCGTATAACTCAACTGCGCAGAGAGATATTCGCACGGGAAATAATATTTAAGAAATGCCGTGTAGTAGGAGACGATACTGTATGCTGCTGCATGGCTTTTATTGAACGCATAGGAAGCAAATGCAAGCAGACGAATCCAGAACTTCTCCACATCAGCGGGTTTACCGCCTTGCTCAATCATGCCGGACACAAATTTATCTTTTGCGGCCTCGATTTCATCAAGGTGTTTCTTGGACATGGCTCTGCGTATCACATCAGCCTCGCCAAGACTAAACCCGACAAGCTGGAACAACTGCATGATTTGTTCCTGATAAATAGCGCTGCCATAGGTCTTGCCAAGAATCTGTTCCATCTGCGGAATGATATAGTTCGGCTTCTCCGTTCCGTTCTTGACTTCTGTGATTTCAGGAATAGAATCCATCGGACCGGGGCGGTATGCGGCATTCATAAGAATCACATCGTCAATCGAAGTCGGATTGAATCCCGTAAGTGCTTTCTTAATGCCGTCGCTTTCGAACTGGAAAACGCCATTCGTACGACCACAGGCATAGATATCTCTTATGACATTTGGGTCATCCGCTTTATTGATATCGTGAAAATGAACAGCAACCTTTTTGGTCGTCTTGATGTATTTGAGAGCAAGGTTCAAGATATCCAAGTTTTCAAGACCAAGGAAATCCATTTTCAGCAATCCGAGGGTTTTCTCGCACTCAACCATATCGCTCTCAATGACCCAGCAATTCTTTTCGTCATTCCAGAGCAGGGGAGCATATTCAGAGACAGGTTTATCTGCGATGATAACACCAGCGGCGTGAACACCGGTCTGAACAGGAATACCTTCTACGAGCATGGCATCGTCCAGCAGATGCTTTACCGTAAGATTCTGGAAGAGAGTTTGATTCAGTCGCAGGTACATGCCGACCTGATGCGATTCGAAACTGCGCCTAATAAGTATAAGCGTTTGTGCGAGATGAATCCGCAGGTGGTGCTCCGTGCGCCACTTACGTATATCGCAAACTATCTGCAGATGACGCCTGAGACGCTGTCTCGTATCCGATCAAACACTTTGTTGTAATTATTAATCATAAAAAAATGGTGTAGCTTCTTTTTGGGAAGCTACACCATTTTTTTGTATTTGTATCTCTTTTATTCCTTTATCAGGAGTTTTCTTATTATTCTGCTGTATAGAGGAATCGCTTGATACTCTTTTTAGGAGTCTTCTCAAATTCCTCATCGTGGATGCGGATCTCGCTTACCTTGCTGTAGGCTGGAACCATCGTATTGAGCTCCTGACGGTTCTGCTCCATAATCTCCTCCAGTTCGCTTCTGCCCAGGTTCAGAGACTGAGCCTCGTCGAAGTCTGGATAAACCAGAGCCACCAGCTTGTCGCCCTTCTGAATTACCACGCTCTCTGCAACGAGGGCGAGAGAATTGAGCTTATCCTCGATTTCCTCAGGATAGATGTTCTGACCGCTGGCGCCGAGCAGCATGTTCTTGCTGCGGCCCTTGATGAATACATTGCCGTCGCCATCCATCGTTCCGAGGTCGCCGGAATGATACCATCCGTTCTCATCGATGGTCTGCTTGGTAGCCTCCTCATTCTTGTAGTAACCCAGCATCACGTTAGGACCCTTGGCAAGGATTTCGCCTGGTACGTTCTCCGGATCCGGACTGTCGATGCGAACCATCATGTGGAGCGCAGCCTTACCGCAAGATCCCGGAACGAAGTTCTTGTAATCTTCGTAGCAGATGATAGGCGCACATTCTGTTGCGCCATAACCCACTGTATATCTGAAGCCCACGCCGTGGAGGAATCTTTCAACTTCCTGGTTGAACGCAGCGCCGCCGATAATCACCTCATAGAAGTTGCCACCGAAGGCATTGCTTACCTGGTCGCAGATCTTCTCCTTCACCTTCTTGCTGATGACAGGCATGTGGAGGAGCATGCGCATACGGTTGTTCTGAATCTTAGGGAATACCTTCTTGCGGATAATCTTCTCGATAACCAGAGGCACAGCGATGATAACTGCTGGCTTGATGCGTCCGAATGCCTCGGCGATGATGGCTGGGCTAGGGATGCGGGTGAGATAGTAAATATGGCAACCCTTGATGAACTCGAAGATAAACTCGAATGCCATGCCATACATGTGTGCCATCGGCAATATGCTTATCACATTGTCTCCCTTTTTGAGCTTGTTGCCGAGAACACTTTCCGCGAAGTCGTAGTTGCTCCACATGGCACGGTAAGGAATCATGACACCTTTAGAAAAGCCTGTCGTACCGCTTGTGTAATTTATTACGGCAAGTTCATCCGGGCTTTGTTCCTTGTAATAATTAACGTGTTGCTTGCGGAAATATTTCGGATATTTCTTTCCGAACATCTCGTTCAGATGCTCACGGGCGTATGTCAGTTTCTCTGTCCTTGACAGTTTCAGGGAATAATCGGGTATGAATATGATGCCTTCAATCCCCGGCATCTTGTCTCCGTCTATTATTGTAGCGACCACGTCACCTGCGAACAGCAGTTTTGCTCCGCTATGGTTTACAATGTGGTGAATCTGTTCGGCAGTGAATTCATGTAGAATTGGTACTGCGATTGCGCCATAGGTGAGTGTCGCGAGAAACGCTACAGCCCAATGAGTGCTGTTTCTTCCGCACAGTGCAATCTTGTCTCCTTTCTCCACACCGCTGTTTTCAAACAATATGTGGAGCTTTTCTATTTTCCTCGCCACATCGTGCGTCTGTAGCGTAAAGCCTTTGTAGTCTGTCAGGGCATCAAGGTTCCAGTTATCGACAATGTTCTGTTCGATAAGCCGGTTGAATGAGGGTGTTTCCATATTGAGTCTTTTTTATTGTTTTGAACAAATGCAGTTTAGGTATCTGTCATGTGTCCTGTATCTTGTAAAGATAGCGTTTTATACTTTTTTTAGGCGTTTTCTTAAACTCCTCGTTATGTATTCTTATTTCTGAAATCTTACAGAATGGAGGTATAAGTGTGTTTAGCTCCAGCCTGTTCTGCTCCATAATGTTTTTTAGGTCGTCTTCATTGAATCCCATAGCCTGTGCCTCTTCCATGTCCGGATACACAAGTCCCACAAGCTGGTTGCCGTGTTGCACCACAAGACTCTCGTTTACCATTGTCATGGAATTGAGCTTGTCTTCTATTTCTTCAGGATAGATGTTCTGCCCGTTTGCACCGAGGAGCATGTTCTTTATGCGTCCTTTAATATATATGTGTCCGTCGCTGCTCATTGTGGCACGGTCTCCTGTGTGGAACCATCCGTCCTCGTCAATAACTTCTTTGGTAGCTTCCTCGTTCTTATAATATCCGAGCATGAGGTTCGTACCTTTAACGAGCAGCTCGCCCGGAATGTTTTCCGGATCGCTGCTGTTTATCTTCATTTCCATGTGCCTTACGATTTTACCGCATGAAAACAGCTCATACTCGCTCTGGTCAGAGAATGCTATGAGCGGTGCTGTCTCTGTTGTGCCGTATGCTATGGTTAGAGGGAAGTCGATACTTTGCAGGAATGTCTCGATGCTTTGGTTGATGGGAGCGCCTCCGACAACCATTTCATAGGCTTTGCCTCCGAACACCTCGAGCACCTGCTCGCGTATTTTCTGCTTCACTTTCTTGCTTATTACCGGCATGTTGAGAAGCAGACGCATTCTGTTTGTCTGTACTACAGGAAGTATTTTCTTTCTGATTATCTTCTCGGCGACCAAAGGCACGGTCACGATGATTGACGGTTTTATTTCCGCGAACGTCTCAGCTATAAGTGTAGGAGACGGAAGGCGTGTCAGGAAATAAAGGTGGCAGCCGTTGAGGAATCCGAAGAAGAATTCGACCGCAAGTCCGTACATGTGAGCCATAGGCAGTGTACACAC
>ENA-OPNW01000734-OPNW01000734.1-human-gut-metagenome-genome-assembly--contig:-NODE-734-length-18902-cov-5.297076_pt1 | contig 18902 bp, 15 predicted proteins | sample MGYA00241540_ERZ501777 | MGnify/ENA primary metagenome ERZ501777 (study PRJEB25962, sample SAMEA2042615) | human gut metagenome | biome: human gut; feature: human-associated habitat; material: faeces...
TTGTCGTTTTACAAGTAAATTCCCACGAAACCCTATAGGTTGCGGATTTGAGGTTATTAACGCATTCAAGAATCTGCCTCGAAGGGGCCAGCACAATTTTGTGAAGATTTTGTGTCTGGCGCTCGGCTTGGCAATCAGTTCGGTAATTATTGCCGAGATTTATTTCGAGCAGACCTACGATACGTACTTCCCAGGATGGGAGAGGACGTATATGATTTCGGAAGTGGGTACTAACCATGGCGAAACCATGGAGTTTACCAATACTTCAGGAGCCACCGCCCAAGGTGTAAAGCAATATGCGCCTATGGTGGAAGCTGCTACCAGTACTCTCTATTTTTATGATGGTGCCCAATGCAAGATGGAAGACCAGAACATCGTTTCTGCCAATATCAGGATGGCAGACAGTTGTTTCTTTGATGTCTTTCCACAGAAGATATTGATAGGCAAGGCTAAACAGATTTTATCCCAACCTTTGTCCTGTCTCATCGATTCGGAAACGGCAGCAAAGATAGGCGGTAATGTTGTAGGTAAGCATTTCACGCTTTCTAAATATCCGGGAACCACTTTTACCATCTATGGTGTTTTCGAAGCGTTTCCATGGGGCTCTTCATTTCATGGTACGCAGATGATTCTGTCGAGGTGTAGTGTGCCATACGTATATTCCTACGATGGAAGAGGCCAATGGGTGGGAAATGATTGCTATAGATCCTACATCCGGTTGGCAAAGGGGCATGAGGCAAAAGAACTCAAGCCTTACGTGAATAAGATGCGAGAGGATCATTTTCCTTTGAAGGAGATGAAGAATATGGGAATAGAACTGAACTATGATTTCACGGTATTGAGCGATGTTTACACCCAAGACCCTTATGTCAAGAAGATGGGATGGATTATGGGAATTATCGCTTTTGTCCTCCTCTTTACTTCTGTGATGAACTATCTGCTTATCATCGTGGGAAATCTTGTGGGTCGTTCTCGCGAAATGGCTGTCCGTAAGTGTTATGGTGCCGAATCGAAGAACATTCATGCCATCATTTTCTCTGAGGCTTTGGTGCATGTGGGGCTGGCGGTTGTTCTTGCGGCTGTTCTTGTGTTTCTTTGCAAGGGAACCATCGAAAACTTCCTTTCTGCTCCGGTAAGCACGTTGGTGCTTAATCGTGGCAGTTGGATATTGGTGGCTATCTGTATTCTGGTACTGCTGGTTGGCGGCTTGTTGCCTGGTTGGCTTTACAACAAGATTCCTGTAGCCATCGCTTTCCGTGGCTATAATGAGAATCGCAACCGTTGGAAACTTGGTTTGCTGGGCATCCAGTTCGTTATCTCTGGTTTGCTGTTCAGTTTGCTTTACATCGTGAATGGTCAATACCAGCTGATGTTGGGGCTCAATCCTGGGTATGATTACGATCATGTGGCTATTGTTTCGGTAGATGCCAGCAATAGAGACCAGCGCAACCAATGTCTGGCAGAAGTCAGGCGGATGCCGAATGTCAAGGATTGCAGCTCGACTTTTAATGTTCCGCTCGATGGGTATGATCGTAGTGGAAATATGGTTGGAGTACCTGGCGACGAGAAGAATACCTTTAATATCATGGAGATGTCGGGAGTGGACGATAATTTCTTCAAAATGATGAATATTCCTATCGTTCAGGGCTCTTTCTTTACGGAAAGAAATGACAGTTGCCGCCAGGTTATTATTGATGAACGAGGTGCTGAGAAACTCATCAAGACGTGGCATTGGAAGGATGGCGTAGTTGGCAAGCAAATTACCTGTACGGGACATGATAATAATATCTTTACCATTTGTGGCGTGAGCAAGAATATCCGCTGGGGGGCTGCGGAAACTGGTGGTGATGGAATGAATGGATTTCCTGACTTGTATTTCTATTCTGCCAAGACGGCTTACTATATGTTGGTTAAGTTTAATGAACTAAGGGATGAATCGTTGTCGGAGTTGCAATCGAAGGTGCAGGCGATGTATCCGAACAATAAGGTCATCGTGAAGAGTTATGTTTCTGAATTGGCTAACCAGTATGCTTCCCAGCTCAATTTCCGCAACGGAATCTTGGTTGCAGGCATCGTAACGATGATTATCGCCCTCTTCGGATTGGTGGGTTATACGAGCGATGAGGTAAACCGCCGTCGCAAGGAGATTGCGATAAGGAAGGTGAACGGGGCGAAGGTGAAGGATATTCTTCGCATCTTCCTGAAGGACATTATGAAGATTGCCTTGCCGTGCATCATCGTTGGCGACTTGGGGGCTTGGCTGATAGCCAGACAATGGCTGATGTCGTTCAGCGAGAAGATTACGATGACACCTTTGCTGTTTATCGGCGTTACCATCATCTTGCTCGTCATCATCGGGCTTTCCGTCATCATCAACTGCTACAAGGTGGCGAATAGTAATCCGGTGAAGTATCTCAAGGATGAATAAAATTAAAAGTAAAAAGGTAAAAAAGTAAAAAGATAAGAAAATGATAAAAGTAGAGAATCTTTGCAAGTCATTCCGCACAGAAGATGTGGAGACGATTGCTTTAAATAATGTATCTTTCACAGTAGAAGACGGCGAGTTTGTTGCCATTATGGGACCATCCGGTTGCGGCAAATCCACTTTACTCAATATCCTTGGATTATTGGATAACCCAACTTCGGGAAAATATTTCCTGGGTAATTACGAGGTGGCAAACCTGAAGGAAAAGGAGCGTACGGATGTGAGAAAGGGAGAAATCGGTTTTGTGTTCCAGAGCTTCAACCTGATAGATGAATTGAATGTAGAGGAGAACATCGAACTTCCTCTTACCTACCTCAATATTCCGAAGGCAGAGCGCAAGGCAAAGGTGCAGGCGATTATGAAGCGAATGGCCATCAGCCATCGTGCCAAGCATTTCCCTCACCAGCTGTCAGGTGGTCAGCAGCAACGGGTAGCCATCGCCCGTGCCGTGGTCTTTGGTCCGAAGCTCATCCTTGCCGATGAGCCTACGGGTAATCTTGATTCCAAGAATGGAGCCGAGGTGATGCATCTGCTTACCGAGCTGAACCACGAGGGCACCACCATCGTCATGGTAACGCATAATGAGCATGATGCCAAGATAGCCCATCGCACCATCCGCCTGTTTGATGGACAGATTGTGGAGGAGGGCAATCAGTAATTATTTGACTAAGTTTAATATGTTTTTTATAAAATCGTGTGATAAGCCAATAATTTCCAGGATGTCATTTTCGGAAATTTCGTAGGCGCAGTTGTAATCGGCTTTTTGCCTTAATTGGAACATACGGGCGAGGAAACTGCCATAAGAGATATCTACGATACCAGTCTTTACGAAGTGTAAGCTGAATTGGGTGTTAATGCCAGCATGAGTGTGGGCATTAACACCTTTTGCTATGAATAGAGCTTGTACGGCATGGAAGCAGGCATAATAATAGCGATTGGCTGCTAAATCCCAATGCTTTAGTTCAACCATTTCATCTGCTTGAGTTAAAAAGCGCTTGGCTTTTTCTACTTGCAGACTGATTAATGTGTCTTTGTTTACTTGATCCATAACTTTTATATTAAACTAATGCCGTCTCGATTTACATTCTCGTAAAAAGGGGTGAAGTTATACGATTCCCATTCTTTCTTTGTGTAAAGAATGGGATTGATTTCTGTGCCGAGGTCGCAACCTAACAAGACAAACGGGTAACTTACTTTGTCATAGTCTGTTTGTTCCAGCTTGTCTTTATCTAAAAGGATAAGAATGTCCCAGTCTGAATCGTTGCGAGCATCACCTCTCGCTCTTGATCCATACAATATAGCCTTGCTTCCTGAAGGAATAGCAGATTTAGCTATATCTTTTATCTTTAATATGGTCTTATCGTCTGTTGACATAAGCTTAATCTTTTATAATGGCAAAGATATGGTAAAAAAGCGAAAGCGCCAAACTTTCCTCCCCAAAATTATACTTTTTTATGGGATGATGATACGGAAGGTGGTGATTCCCTGTGCCTTGTCCTGATGGAGCGAAAGGTTGCCGCCGCTTACTCGCATGATTTGGCGGGAAAGGGAGAGCCCGATTCCGCTTCCTTCAGGCTTCGTGGTGAAGAACGGGATGAAAATGTGGGAGGCTACATCTTCGGGGATGAGACCGGCGTTGTTGCTCACGTCGATGATGATGGATTCCTGGGCGTTGGCGTAGGCATGGAGACGGATAAATGCCTTCTTGCTTGCCGCGGATTGCAAATCCGCGGAGCGGCATTCCTGCTTGTTCCTACCCTGCTCATTTCCATCTTGCTTGTTTCTTTCTGCAGATAACTTCCCCTTTTCCCTGAAAGCTTCTACGGCATTCTTCAGAAGATTCGTTACTACGTGAGAGAGGAGGCTCTCGTCGGCGTAAACCAGCAAATCCTTGGGAGAAACTTCTATTTCTACTTCGTGGTTGCAGAGCAGAGCCATCCTTTCCAGGAATGGTTCCACATAGAAGAGGGCAGGCTGAGGCTGGGGAACATGGGTGAAGCGGCGATAGTTGTTGACGAAAGCCAACAGCTCGGTTCCTGTTTTGTGGATGGTTTCCAAGCCTTGCTTCAGCTTTGCTTGCTCAGCAGATTGCAGCTTCTCAGAAACCTTCATCAATTTGTCTGGAGAATGTAAATCATCAGATTCGTTATCTGCAATCAGCAGCTCCTTGCTGCCCAATTCTTTCAGTAGAGTTTCGCTCAACGAAGTAACCGGCGTGATGGTATTCATGATTTCATGGGTCAGCACACGAATCAGCTTGATCCAGGAATCCACCTCCTGATTGCTCAGCTCGTGGCTCACGTCGCTCAGGGCGATGATGCGCACGTGCTTGTCTTTCAGCATGGCTTGCGTCTCATGCTTTGCCAAGTGTTCATCCTTCAGTTTCCCTTTTACCTGGTTCATGTGGGTAAGCACATCCGTATCGAGCAACCGGAGGGCTGCCTGATTATGTTGCAGGATGTTGTCGTGACTATCCACCACCAGGATGCCCGTATCCACCGCATTCAGAATCTGCTCGTAATATTTCTCCCGATCCATCTGCTCCTCTCTCGTATGTTGCAGGAAGAGCTTGATGCGGTTGAGGGATTGATGCAGAATCTTATCCTCCTTAAACCCCTTCTCCGTAGGAAAATTGAAGGAGAAATCCCCATTATCTATCGCATCAAAAAGGAAGGTTACCTTCTTGATGTTCCGGCGATAGTGGCGGTAGAGCCAGATGTTGACTGCTACTAGAACTACCAAAATCACCAATAAAACGATGATTGCTAACTGACTATTCATCTGATAACTAAAAATCCGTGTAATCCGTGTAATCCGTGCCTAAATTCATAACCCGTATCGCTTAATCTTATTATAAAGCGTCTGGCGGGAAATGCCCAGTTTTGCGGCTACCACCGACAGGTTTCCTTCACATTCCCTGATGGTTTTCTCTATCATTCGGCTCTCCATCTCGTCGAGCGTCTGAACCTCTTCCAGGGGCTTCTCTCTTTTCTGCTGGTTTCCGCCGTCAATATCTTCGGCAGAAATCATTCCGCCATCAGATAGAATCACGGCTTTCTCGATGGCGTGCTGAAGTTCACGGATGTTGCCGTACCAAGGCAAACTGGTAAGTTTTTTCTCAGCTTCTTCCGAAAGACGGAGATTCACCTTATTATATAAATCGCCATATTGACGGAGGAATCTTTCTGCCAGCGGAACGATGTCTGATTTTCTCTGTCTCAGGGCAGGCAATTCCAGATGGATGGTATTGATGCGATAGAGCAGATCCTCTCTGAATTCGCCATCGTTTACCATCTGCTGCAGGTTGCGGTTGGTGGCGCAAACCAGCCGTACGTTGATGGGAATCTGCGTACTTCCGCCCACTCTTACGATGCTTCTGCGTTGCAGGGCGGTAAGGAGTTTTGCCTGAAGACCATAGGATAGGTTTCCTATCTCATCTAGGAAGATGGTACTGCCGTCGGCAAGCTCAAACTTGCCCGGTTTATCCACCTTGGCATCAGTAAAAGCACCCTTCACATGACCGAAGAGTTCGCTCTCGAAAAGGGTTTCCGTAATGGCTCCCATATCCACAGGCAGCATCTTTTTCCCACATCTTGTGGATAAACGGTGTATTTCGTTGGCTAACACCTCTTTACCTGTTCCGTTTTCGCCCGTAATGAGGATGTTTGCATCGGTTGCGGCAACTTTTTCCACAATGCTTCTCAAATTGTTCATAACATCGCTATCTCCCCAATACATAGCGCTTTGTGCATCTTTTCCACAAAGTTTTCCACCTTTTTTGCCAATAGCGTTATCCACAGCCTTGTTCTTATCCCTAGCCTCCATCAGCGTACGGATCATCTTCTCGTTTTCAAAAGGCTTCACGATGAAGTCGGCGGCACCTTCCTTGATGCCTGTTACGGCAAGTTGGATGTCGGCATAGGCGGTAAAGAGCACCACCTCGGTTTTCGGGCTGAGGCTCTTGATTTCCCTGAGCCAGTACAGTCCCTCGTTTCCCGAATTGATTCCGCTGGAGAAGTTCATGTCGAGCAGCACTACGTCGGGGTGCTCCTCTCTCAGCTTGGCTGGGATGGAGTTAGGGTTGGCGATGGTGATGATGCCATCGAATATGGGTTCCAGCAGCATCCTCACCGTAGTAAGAATGTTGCGGTTGTCATCAACAATCAATATCGTTCCTTGTTTCTTAATCATTGTTCGTTTTTTTTATGATGATATTTTCCTTGATGTCCTGTTTCTATCTTTTGTCTTCCAGCAGAAAAGCCATGTAGAGGGGAAGAATGAAAGTTTGTGGGGCTGTTCCCACATTTACATCTCCCAGTTTGATGGCTTGAGATACATGATACTTTTCGGGGTTCGAAAGGATGGTCTTGGCACTTTTTATGTTTCCGTTGCTCGCCTTTACTTCTACCAGCGTGCATTTGCCTTCGTATCTTGTAACAAAGTCGATTTCCAAACCCGAGTCCTTGCGGAAATAATAGAGCTTGCGATTCATCTTGCCAAAAATGTCGGCTACCAGATTTTCAAAGATGGCTCCCTTGTATCCATAGAGATTGCCTTGCAGAATGTCAGCTGCCGTTCCTGGTTCGAGCATACTGATGAAAAGTCCTGTATCTGCCATGTAAACTTTAAACTGGTCGGGAATGGAGTTGCCATCAAGTGGGAGCTCGGGCGCTGACAGGTTGTAGCAACGGCGGATAATGCCAGCATCTTCTATCCATTGCAAACTGCCCTGATAGTCACGTCCTCTTCCGTTGGATCGTACTGTGGCGTATGCGAATTTCTTGTTTTCCTTACTCAGTTGACGTGGAATTGACTCGAAGCATTCTCTGATTCTCGACTTGTCTGCTTGTGGAGCATATTTCAGCATATCTACTTTATATTCTTCGATGATAGCTTGCTGCATCCGTAGCACGTTTTGCATATTATGAGTTTCCATAAATACGCTTACAGCTCTTGGCATTCCGCCAACAATGCAATATTGCAGCAGCAGTTGGCGCATTCTTTCGTGGATGGCTTCTTGTACCGGAGTCTTTTCTTCCAGGCAGCGATGCAGGTAGTCGATGGTCATTTTCTTAATGCCATTTGCCCAGAGCCATTCCTCAAAATCCATTGGATACATGTCTATGATAGTCTCGTAACCAACAGGAATTGGAGCCTCTGAAGAAGCATTGGTATGATAACCGCTGACTCCCAGCAGGGAACCCGTACCGATGACATCGTATCTGCCATCAGTCTTGAAGAATTTCAAGGCTGTGCGGGCACGTGGGCATTCCTGTATCTCGTCAAAGATGATGCAGGTCTTGCCCGATACGAAATTGGCATCGGGTATTAAGGTAGAAAGTGTCATGCAGAGAAGATCGATGTCCAGGCCACCATCAAATACCGACTTGTATTCTGGGTGCTGGAAAAAGTCTAGATACACAACATGCTCATAATTCTTATGGGCAAAATCGAGTACCGAGAATGTCTTTCCGCATTGGCGACATCCTTTAATGATGAGAGGCATTTTGTGCTCATCACTCCTCCATTCTTTGAGATATTTCTCGATTTTCCGTTTAAACATCTGTTTTCTAATGATTTATGATGTATTACTCTTGATGCTGTGCACGTTTTCCAAGGGACTTTTCTTGAATTCGTGCACGTTTTTCAAGGGACTTTTTGTTCTATTCTGCCACTTTTTCAAGGGACTTTTTGTTGCAAAGATAGGATAAAATACTGAGAAACAATAAAAAAGAGACGAAAAAATGCCGATAATGGCGCCAAAAGTTGCTTTTCCGGCAGCTTTTGGCATCCTTATCGGCACTTGTTTATTCAAAATTCTGATTCCTGATGAGGAATTGCTTATCCTAAAATGGGAATTGCTTATTCCAAAAGGGGAGTTACAGCTCTATCGGAACCACTGTCTTTATGCTGAAGTTGCGGCCCATATTGTAAACACCTCTTCTGCCTGTAACCTGGTTTACGTCAAGATACTTCAGGCGGCTCAGGTGGTTCTGGTAAGCACGGTTGGTAAGGTTCTCGCCCGAAAGATAGAGCGAGAGAAGGCGCTTGCCATGAAGCTTCACATCGGTACCGGCATACATATTTAATAAGGTGTACGATGGCGTAGCGGTCTCCGTATCGTTGGCTGCGAAATAATGGTTCTGGCGGAGATTGCAATCCATCTGTAGCTTTACGAAGAGATGGTCGAAAGTCTTGCCGTCGCAGACAAACTCATACCTTACATCCGAAACCCAGCGAGGGGCTGGGGTGAATGGCAGATACTTTGATTCGGATGGCTGATGCAACTGAACCGAGTTGACATACGAGAAGGTGTTGCCGATATGCAGATGCTCCACAGGGTGGATGTCGATGCTCGCCTCACCACCCAGAATGCGGGCGTCGCCCGAAGTAAACTGATAGGCTGGCGTGTCGTCGATGAGGACTGGCTGATTATTCTCATCTGCCAACTTCTCGCTATAGATGTAATGGTTGATGCGATTGGCAAACAGCGAGAGCTCTGCCGAAATGATAGACGAAGAATAATCCAGACCAAGGTCGAATTGCCAACTGTTCTCAGGCTTCAAACCGGTATTTCCCAATTCGAATCGTTGGGTTCCCTCGTGCACACCGTTAGATGCTAATTCGCTGATGTTTGGAGCACGGAATCCTCTTGCCAGGTTCAGCTTCAGATTGAAATCGGGCAGGATTTCATAAGCCAATCCGATGCTTCCGGTTACTCCCTCAAAGCTTCGCTTAAAGGCTTGGAAGCGGAAAGAATCATTCGATTCTGCATCATCCTCTTCTCTCAAAGCTTCGCTGTGCAGGTGGCGATGATCGTATCTGATTCCGCCGCTCAGATTCAACTTGCCTATTTTCTTGCTCACCGTGGCAAACACGCCGTAATCGAAGAGATGATAGGCTGGAATCAGAAACTCTGTTCCCTTGTTAATTGATTGCTGCCACATGCCGTTGACACCTGTTGAGAATTTCCAGCCATTCATTTCCGGCGAGAGATAATGCAGGTCGTAATTCACGGTATGGAGCATGAAATCGAGTCCGCATTCCTTCGGATTCTCTTCCTCCTCAAACTCCTGACGGCGGTTCTGCTGATAACCCAGGAGGAACTTCAGATTGCCGTCGCCTAGGAACCAGGAATTATCAAGTACAGCCTTGTAATGATGAATCTGCTGATAAGGCATCGGCTTGCCGTAACTCTTGGCATCGTAGCCTTCCGGAATTTCCAGTTCGCCCGTTTTCTCATCTCTTTCTCCCTCTACGATGCCCGGAGTGAGATGATAATAATCGAGTGTGAGATGCGAATGCCCCTGGCGGTAGTTCCAGCCTAGAAGCTGCGAGAATGCCTGCTCTCTGAGTGATGAACCGAATACATAACCATCGTATTTATTCTTGTAGGCATGCGCCATCTTTCCGCTGTAGCGGGTGTTCCATACAAATCCGCCCTGGTTGCCGGCAAAGTTGAGCGAATAATCAAAAAGTCCGTTGTTGGTTTGATAACCCGTTGAGAAATTTGCTCTCATGTCGCCCTTGGCAAGGGTAGGAGCGGAGTGGAAGATGAGGACGCCTGCCATCGCATCCGATCCATACATGAGACTTGCCGGACCTTTCAGAATCTCTACGGAATGAACCGAAGCGGGGTCGATTTCTATTCCGTGTTCATCGCCCCATTGCTGCCCTTCCTGTCTGATTCCATCGTTTACCACTACCACGCGGTTATAGCCCAGACCACGGATTACGGGCTTTGAAATTCCGCTTCCCGTGGTAATCTGCGAAACGCCTGGCTGGTGGGCGATGGCGTCGATGATGTTGGTAGAAGGCTGCATTTCGAGCTGGCGGGCAGAAACAAAGGAGATAGGTGCCGGCGATTGCTTCAGTTTCTGGCTGCCCGTCAAGCCTGTTACCACCACTTCGTTCAGTTTCACGCTCGATTCCGTCAGCGGCTGGTGTCTGGTAGAATCGTTTGCCTCTTCTTCATGAATGTTTGCGTCCTTCTTATCATGATTTGCTCTGTTTATAGCCATAGCAGGGGCTGTTGCCGATGAGCACAGACTCATCAGCAATATTGATTTCAATATTGTTCTCATTATGTTATTTGTTACCTTATTCTGTTAATATTCAATTATTTATAAAAATAGAGAATAAGGTGGAGCACGGGTAGATTTTACCCCCTTCGCCCTGCACAAGCAAGGAGAGCAGAAGGCACGGCGAGGGGAGAGATGGAGCACGGCGATGGCAACCCAAACCACGAGGGATGGAGCCAGATAAGGAGTGCTTTGCAATTGGCAAAGCACACAGTCGTGCATGGTATTCTGCAGGGCTGTCAGATGGCCGTCGTGATGAACATGATGGGCACAATCGGCACAATAGAAATCGGCATGAGTTCCCTGCGCTTCACCATGATGGTGAAACGTAACGGCAAGCAGCATCGGCAGGTAAACCAATAGCAGCAGCCAGGAAATTCTGATTCTCTTATGCGTTATCCTCTGCATTTATCTACAGTATTCTGTTTTTATTTGCAAATTTAATCATTTCTGTCGGGATTATTCTTAGGATTCCGATATTTTAACAAAGATTATTTGTTTTCCAGCAGAAAAGCCATGTAGAGGGGAAGTATGAGTGTTTGTGCTCATCACTCTTCCATTCTTTGAGATTTTTCTCGATTTTTCGTTTAAACATCTGTTTTCTAATGATTTAGATGTATTACTCTTGATGCTGTGCACGTTTTTCAAGGGACTTTTTGCTCTATTCTGCCACTTTTTCAAGGGACTTTTGGTTGCAAAAATACAAAATTTCCTTTTAAAAGGGAAAGAAAACGGCAATTATTTCTTTTTTAAAAGGAAAGTTTTTCCTTTCTCTCCTATTATTTTTGTACTTTTGCAACATTATTTTAAAAATAGGCGTACCCGATTCCAGGGGGATGTTGTATTATGAACAAAGTAGAATCATAAAAACAAGAAAAAATGATGAAAAGAACGACTTCCCTTATACTGTGTCTTGTCTTGAGCATTTCCCTATTTGCTCAAAGCAGAGGTATGACCTTTCAGGTGCATAACGAAACGCTTACTTCCGTATTGAAGAAGATTGAAAAGGCGGGCGAGAAGAATATCCTCTTTGCCTATCAGGCTACCGACCAATATCGCGTTACTGCCAATATCCAGGCTAAGCGACAGAAGGAAGCCCTGGAGATGGTGCTGCAGGGGAAACCTTTCTCCTTCGTAGAGCATAACACCTATTTTGCCGTTCAATATACGGGCAAGACGACCCGGGTGGAACAGATCAAGGGCAGGGTAGTGGATGAGCACCAGAAGCCTCTGCCTTTTGCCAACGTGGTGTTGATTTCCTCCGTCAGCAAGGCTTATGTGGCTGGTTGTGTAACGGCAGAGGATGGAAGCTTCGTGCTTCCTTATGCCGATAAGGATGTGATGCTGAAGGTTTCGTTTGTGGGCTATAAGTCGCAGACCCTGGCCTGCAAGCCTACCATGCACATCGGTCTGCATCCCGACACCCAGCAGCTGAAGGCGGTAACCATCAAGAGTACCCGCCCCAATGTGGTGTACAAGGACGGTGCCTTCACCACCTTGGTATCAGGTACCATCCTGGGCGAACTGGGCTCTGCCGAAGATATGATCAGTCAGTTGCCCTTCGTTTCGGGTGAAGCAGGCAGTTGGGAAATCATCGGTCGTGGAGCGCCCGAGATTTATCTCAACGGCAGAAAACTGGAGAATCTGAACGAACTCAAGCGATTGAGCGCCAAGGATATTCTGAAGGCAGAAATCGTTACCGTTCCCGGAGCGCAGTATAGTTCCAAGACCAATGCCGTAATCCGTCTGCGTGCCGTTCGCAAGCGCGGACAGGGCTTGAGCGGAAGCCTTTATTCTGAATATATGCAGGGCCGTTATTCGCCTCATACTTTTGATGATGTGCAGTTGAACTATCGTACGGGCGGACTCGATATCTTCGGCGAAGTGGGAGTGGGATTGAATCGCTCGCACACCACCGCCCATTCCGAAACCCAGCTCCATACCACCAGCGACTGGGAGTTCAACAGCCGCAGAACCACGAAAACCCTTGGTGGAGAGATTCTTATGAACGCAGGTTTCAACTATGAGATTTCCGAGAAGCAATCGCTGGGTATGCGCTATGAGACAACCAATATAATAGGTAACAACTACACCCACAGCTGGGGAGCAACCGATGTGTGGGAGGATGGCAAACTGACGGAAAGCATGGGCGTAGATCTGTTTTCGAAACGCAAGCCCCATTGGTCGCATAGCGTGAACGCCTATTATAATGGCGATTTCGGCAAATGGAACATCAATTTCAATGGCGACTTCTATAACAAGGTGAGTCAGAGGTCCCAGACGGCGATAAACGACGGACAGCTGGATGCGGAATCAGAGAGCAAGGTGAGGAGTAATCTCTATGCTGCCAAGCTGGTGGTGTCGGGACCATTGTGGAAGGGTAGGCTTTCTTTCGGAACGGAAGAGATGTTTACCAACCGCCGCAACGACTTCACCCAGAGCGGCTTTTCTGCCGATGCCTTCAACCACATCCGCCAGTCTATCTATGCCGGATTCCTGGAGTATTATCTGAACATCGGACACATGAACTATGGAGCCGGTTTGCGATACGAATACCAGAAGACCGATTATTACGAGAAGGATGTGCTGCAGGCGGAACAGAGTCCCAGCTACAGGGATTGGATTCCATTTGCATCCATCGGCTACAGCAAGGATAATCTGAATCTTGCCTTCTCCTATCGTCTGAACAAGTACAGTCCTATCTACGTCATGCTTCAGAGCAGCATCGACTACGACAGCAAGTACGAGTACTATTCAGGTGACCCTCATCTCAAGCCTCAGAAGCAGCACAGTTTCAACCTGTCGGGCAATTACAAGTGGCTGTCGTTCATGGCTTACTACAACTATGTACTTGATATGTACATGACCTGGTACAAGCCTTACGACGAGGTGAACCATCCGAGTGTGCTTTTGGAGACGATGGCTTCGGTGCCTCATTCCTACTATTGTGGAGCCAATATCCGTGTGGCGCCTTCGTTTGGAATCTGGTATCCTAACCTCACGGCGAGTGTCTTCTACGGTCATGATAATGTAGATCATCTCAATATCCCCGAGTTTGGCAAAAACCAGCCTCAGTTTACATTCAGCATGAACAACAATCTGAGGCTTCCTCACCGGTGGTTCATGAATCTTTCGGGCAACATCAGCACGAAGGCAGAGATGGGAATCGGAAGGAGAAAATGTACGGGCAATATGCAGTTCCGGGTTTCCAAGAACTTCATGAAGAATGATGCCCTCAAGGTGATGTTTGTTGTGCAAGACCTCTTGCATACAGGATATTATTATTCCGAGGCAAACGGCACGCAGTCGCATCGCACGTTAACCCGATATGCAGATAATCAGAAAATTCTTATGAATGTGAGATACACATTCAACGCAACAAGAAATAAATATAAAGGTAGTGGCGCAGGACAGAGCGAAAGACAACGACTTTAAGCAGCTATTCCTGGAAATGTATCCTCGATTGGTGCGTTATGCCGTGTCCCTTTTGGGAGACGGCAACGAGGCCCGGGACGTTGTGGGAGATGTTTTCGAGAAGGCGTGGAACCAATTCTCCTCCTTGCAGATGGAAACAAGGAGGAGCTGGCTCTATGCATCGGTGAGAAATGCCTGCCTCAACTGGCTCAAGCACCAGCAGGTGGAACAGACCAACGTAGAGGCGCTGATAGAGGCCACCCAGTATGATATGAGTACCCGGTATGAGGAGCACGAGCGCCTGCTGCAACAGGCGGAGCAGATAGCGAGGGAGCTGAAGGAACCCACCTGCACGATTCTCCGCCTCTGCTATTTCGAGCATCTCACCTATCAGCAGGCAGCCGACAGGCTGGGCATCAGTCCCAACACCGTGAAGAAGCATATTTCCAAGGCACTCGCCATCTTGCGCGAGCGAATGAAGCATACAAACTTAGAGAATTAGGAGGAAAAATCATGAATAAGAATCAAGATCAAGAACTGGATTATAGAATGGATTCTGTATCAGAAAATGTTTCTGAGAATGCTTCTGAGAAAGTTTCAGAAAATGTTTCTGATGCCCGGCTTTCCCAGATATTCGGGGAAGCCTTGTGCGATGAGCCTTCGAAGGAAGAAACGCTGGCGGCTTGGGAAGCTTTCGAGAAGAAGCATATTTCTTCTGAGGAGGAACATCTACAGAAGGCAGAAGATGAATTGTCTGAGAAAAAGATAGAGGATGAAATCGGAGGAGAATCTTCATCCAGAAAGATTTCCAAAGCCCGAATCCTGGCTTGGATTACGGTATCTGTTGCAGTAGCGGCAAGCCTCTTCCTTTTTATTTTCCGTTCATCCCAGGAAATTTCTCAGCCTACGGAGTTCTCCATGGAACTTTTCTCGGAGGTCACTTCTCCCAAGCAGGTGGAGCAGACCCTGAGCGATGGCTATTGCGTGGTTTCTACCCCAGCAGCAACCACCACATTGGTAACGCTGAGCGATGGCACCAGGGTGATGCTCAACGCCAATTCTAAGCTCGAATATCCTGCATCTTTCGATGATGCAGAAGTCCGGGAAGTCCGTCTGAAGGGCGAGGCTCATTTTGAGGTAACCAAGAACCCTCATCGTCCTTTTGTGGTAAAAGCGGGCGAGATGCAAACGCAGGTATTAGGTACCATATTCGATGTGAAAGCCTATCGCAAGGATGCCCCAAAGGTAACCTTGATGGAAGGCAAGGTGAAGGTGAGCAATGCCGATACGGAGGTAGAGATGCACCCGGGGCAGACTGCTACGCTCCAGTCGGATAAGATAGTAGTGTCTAGGGCTTCCTCTTCAGTCTCCGATTGGCTGGAAGGCGATTTCGATATGGATCAGGTTACGCTGGCAGAGGCGATGAGCGACATCGGAGCCTGGTACAACAAGACTGTAGTCTTCCAGTCCCAGGCGAATATGGATAAGCTCATCCACTTCCGCTTCTCCCGCAGGGCAAGCCTGCAGGAAATCATCACGGCGCTGAACGAGATGGGTGTGGCAAAAGTCAGAATAGAAAAGGGCAAGATCATGGTGCTTTAAGCCATGGTTTTGCCTATTCCTATTCCATCTCCCATATTGGCATAACCTCAATCCTTATTCCGTCTCGTTCGAAGGTCTCTCGTTGGGAGAAAGTGATGATTTTTCCCTGTTTGCAGCCTGTAACGGAGGAGGCAGCTATCAAGCCTCCTATCTCTCGTTCTACGTTATCATCATTCAATGTCCAGCAGACTTGTATCAGCTCAGCTACACGCTCGCCCTTTTTCACAACGAAGTCGCATTCCTTCGATTCATAGAAGTAGAATATCCCGTCCTCTTCTCCAAGTGTTCTCTCCAAGTTGAGATAAACAATATTCTCCAAAGCCTTGCCTGCATCTTCGCTCTCAGGCAATAATACGGCATTGCGCAGGGCAATGTCAGCCACATAATACTTGGCAGGAGCAGAACGCTGTTTTACCATCGACTTATCGTATTTTTCCACTTTGCGAAACATGAAAATGTTGCAAGCATAGTCGAGCCACAGATAGAGGGAATCCTTGGAGACCTTTAAGCCTTGCGATTTCAAGTCGTTATAAATATTGTTCACGCTAGTCGGCTTCGTGAGATTGTTCATCACACGCTTTAAGAAATAACGCACCACCGAAGGAGAAGCTCCGATATGATAATGCTCCACCATATCCCTGAAGAGCATTGTGTTGAAGTAAGACTGCAGGATTTTGACTTTTTCCATCTTGCTTTTTTCGAGAACTACCTCTGGAAAACCGCCCTCCTCGCAATATCCTCGGAAGGAAACTGCCAACTTTGCCTTTCCAGCTTCGCTAAATGGATTTGCCTTGGTGCCTTTGAACGCCAAATATTCCTTGAAACTCAAAGGATACTCGCGATATTCGTCAGGCCATCCTCGTAAAGCGGAAGCCATTTCTTCTGAAAGCATCTTGGCTGTGCTACCTGTTATATAGATATGCTTGCAATAATTCTTATACACCCGGAGAACAAAGAGTTCCCAGCCCTCTATGAGTTGTATCTCATCAAAAAACATATAAACATCCTTAAGCGATGTATCAGGATACATTTCACGATAAGCTTGCAGCAATTCATCGAAGTTTTCGGGCGACATGGAGAGAAAACGTTCATCGTCGAAGCCTACATAGAGGATGCGCTCTTTTGGAATTCCTTGTTGTAGCAGGCGATTAATCGTAAGTCCCAATAATGATGACTTTCCGCAACGGCGAATGCCAGTAACAGTCACGATGCGGTTTCCATCCAACGGAAGTTGGGTGCTTCTCTCTTGCAAGGCAAAAGGTAATTCCTCTTGGTGCAAGGAAATGATTGACTGAAATGTGCTGCGTAGTTCCATTTGTGTACCTTCTTTATTACTGATTATTTTATTGTTAATATGTAGCTACCTACACTCGGTTGCAAAGATACAAACTTTCCTTCTAAAAAGGAAAGAAATCGGCAATTATTTCCTTTTGAAAAGGAAAGTTTGTTCTTTCTTTATCCCAATCTTGTATTTTTAATTCAAGTTTCGCATTTCAGAGGGAACATTTGTAATTTTGCTCATGGCTTTGAGCTTTGAGTAATATAAAATATGGAATATCCGCTGAATTACGTCACTTTATTTGTGCCCTGATCCGGCTCAGACTTGCCTGTGTTATACCTAAATAGGTAGCAATGTTTCCCAACGGCAACCGTTGCAACAAATCGGGTTCTTTCTCTAACAACTCTTTGTACCGTTCCGAAGCAATGGCGGACAACATGGAAATCAGCCGTTCCTCGGTGGCAAGCAATTCCATCTCCGCATAACGCCGTCCCCAATTGGCAATATGCAAGTCTTCCGTAAACAATTCTTTCAGCTTTTTCTTCTTCAATACGTATAAGACTGAATCTTCCATCAGCTCCATCGTCTCATATCCCGGCTCATCGTTCACGTATCCTTTCATGGAAACAAGGGTCGCTCCTTCCTTGCCAACCCAAAAGGTAATTTCTTTCCCGTCCACCGAAGTGTAAGCGCGGACAATGCCTTTCTTGATGAAAAAGATATCCTTTTCTATCTTGCCGCTTTCCAACACGCGGAATCCTTTGGGGTACGAAACTTCAGTCAGGCATTGCCGCAATCTATCCAAAGACGCATCCGGCATGGCATATCTTTGATTGATGATTTCCTTTATATCCATAACTCATTGTTGTATTTGGTGTGCAAAATTATAAAATTGTACATAGAAACGGGAATGAACGGCTGTTTTTTGCCAAATATAAAATCAGTTTTTACCAAATGCAAAAAGCCATTAGAGATTACTTGCTTACTTTTGCACCTGAATTTAATAAATCATAGGTATGAATTGGATAATCTTATTATTGGCAGGATTGTTTGAGGTGAGCCTTACATTCTGCTTGGGTAAAGCGAGAGCTGCGTCAGGACTTGCTTTTTATCTGTGGGGTAGCAGCTTCTTGGCTTCCACAGTATTGAGCATGACCCTGCTTGCCAAGGCGGTTCAGACTTTACCTTTGGGAACGGCATACGCCATTTGGACGGGTATCGGGGCGGTCGGCACGGTCTTGATAGGGATATTCGTCTTCAAGGAGCCGGCCTCTCCCATCCGTCTTTTCTTCCTATTCACGCTCATTGCTTCCCTGATAGGATTGAAAATCGTGTCATATTGAAAGGAGGCAGAAGATGAAGTATGAATTGAGGGAGAACCAAGGCATTTCGGTGCCTCTGCTGGCGCTGATGGCAGTCGCTACCGGGCTTTCCGTTGCCAACTGCTATTATAACCAGCCTCTGTTGGGCAGCATGGCTAAGGATTTCGCGGTAAGCGATTTTTCCGCCAGCATGGTGGCGACATTGACTCAGATAGGCTATGTGGCAGGGCTTGTATTTGTCATTCCGCTTGGCGATCTGGTTTCACGAAAGAGACTGATATTGACCAATTACATCGTTTCTTCGTGCGCCTTGCTTGCCATAGCACTCGCCCCGAACATCTACTGGGTGTGGGGCGCATCTTTGCTTGCCGGGGCATCTTCGGTCATGCCGCAGTTCTTCATTCCGTTGGTGTCGTATAATTCAGCTCCGGACCACAAGGTGCGCAACGTGGGGATTATACAGTCCTGTTTGCTCATAGGCATTCTTGGGTCACGGGTATTCAGTGGTTTTCTCGCCGATATATGGGGATGGCGTTCTGTCTATTTTGTGGCTTGCATGTTTATGCTCGGGTGTTTTCTGATGATTCACAAAATGCTGCCCGTGTTGCCTGCCCGTTCACGAGAGAGTTATGCAGGGCTGTGGAAATCCTTGTTGCGCCTACTTTCCAAATACCCGTACTTGCGTATCGCGTCGTTGAGGGCGGCATTGGCTTATGGCT
>ENA-OPNW01000738-OPNW01000738.1-human-gut-metagenome-genome-assembly--contig:-NODE-738-length-18860-cov-4.901675_pt1 | contig 18860 bp, 18 predicted proteins | sample MGYA00241540_ERZ501777 | MGnify/ENA primary metagenome ERZ501777 (study PRJEB25962, sample SAMEA2042615) | human gut metagenome | biome: human gut; feature: human-associated habitat; material: faeces...
GAGCGCCCCGCCAGAAACGGCAGCCTTGGCGATATGAAGAAATTGTCTCTCCGTGGCGGTCAGGGTCATGTTCGTGTGCCAAGCCCTTTCTTTGTGTTTTTCGATGGCATGAGCGATGAGCAGCGAGGTGGAACCGACGAACGTGCCCAGCGTGTTGCAGATCACGTCGTCCGTCTCCGCAAGCCCCAGCGCGCAGCGGTACTGGGCGTACTCGATTCCCGCGCTGAGCGCGCAGCCGACGAGCGTTGTGAGGATGATTCTAAGCCAACGGTGCCACTTTCGCGGTAGGGCGTTGGAAAGCGTCAGCCCCAGCGGGAAGAAGAGGAAGACGTTCATCAGCATCTCGCGGTAGAGCTCCGGCTGCTGCCGCGCAGCGGTAAGGGAGGCAAGGGGGGCGAGGATGACAGCGGGGACTCCCGGTGTGCGGGTCAGGATGGTGGTGTAGTGGATGATGAAGGCAGCGATAAAGCATAGTGCCGCATTGATGATAGTTCGTTTTTTCTGATTTTTGTGCTGGGAGAGCATCGCCCAAACGATAAGCAAGACCAGCATCAGAAAAATGACCATGTGCAGGGGCAGGGCGTAAATATGTCGCATCATAATGGTGCTCATCTGGCCAGAATATCTGCAATTCTTTTGCTGGCAAAGCCATCTCCATAGGGATTCGCAGCGGTGCTCATTTGGGCGTATTCTTCTGGGGATTCCAAGAGAAGCTTGAAGTTGCGATAGATATTTTCTTCATCTGTGCCGACGAGCTTCAGTGTTCCAGCCTTGATTCCTTCCGGACGCTCCGTGGTATCCCGCATGACAAGAACCGGTTTACCCAGTGACGGGGCTTCCTCCTGAATACCTCCGGAGTCTGTCAGGATCATGTAACTACGAGCCATAAAATTGTGAAAATCCAGCACGTCCAGCGGCTCAATAATATGAATGCGCTCATCCCCGCCAAGAATCTCATCTGCCGTTTGGCGAACCACGGGGTTCATGTGAATGGGGTAAATTGCTTTCACATCGGGGTGCTCATCCATGACTCGTCTTATTGCCCGGAACATATGCCGCATGGGCTCACCAAGGTTTTCACGGCGATGCGCTGTAATCAAAATCAACCGGCTGCTCAATGCCCATGTCAGTTCGGGATGAGAATAGTTTTCACGCACTGTGGTTTTCAGCGCGTCGATTGCCGTATTGCCGGTCACATAAATGCTGTCCGCATTCTTTCCCTCGCGCAGAAGATTCTGCTTTGAGAGTTCGGTAGGAGCAAAGTTGTACTGGCTGATGATACCGACCGCCTGCCGGTTGAACTCCTCCGGATAAGGAGAATAGATGTTATATGTCCGCAATCCAGCTTCCACATGTCCCACAGGAATTTGTAGGTAAAAGCAGGCCAATGCCGTCACAAATGTGGTAGATGTGTCACCGTGCACCAATACGATATCTGGGCGAACCTCTTCCAAAACGGATTTGATGCGGTTGAGAATATTAGTCGTAATATCAAACAGCGTTTGCTTGTCCTTCATAATGGACAGGTCATAATCCGGAACGACATGGAATGCCTCCAGCACCTGATCCAGCATCTGACGATGCTGGCCTGTAACACAAACGATTGTCTCTACATCCCGTCGTGTCTTCAGCTCGTTGACCAGCGGACACATTTTTATTGCTTCCGGCCGAGTGCCGAAAACCAGCATGATTTTTTTCAATTGTGCACCTTACTTTCGTTCATCTTATCGTCAGAAATATACACTTTTGTTGGTTAAAGCAGCGATTCTTAATCATGAGTGCCCATCTGTCACTTATGTTCATTCACTGAAAGGCAATCTCACGGTTAGCTTTCAATACAACTAAGAAAGCGCAGTCTCGTTAGATATAAATGTTTACCGTTCTATACAGAAGAAGTCGTTTTCATATACTTCATTAGAGTTCAATTATGCAATCTGCTTTCTAATCTTTTTTTCAGCAGATAACCGACATATCCCGTTGCTGTAGATATAAGCGCAACAACAAAATAGGTCCAAATATTGTGCGCTATCTTCTTACCTATCGTTTCGATAAACATTGGATGGATACAGTAAACAATTGTGCTGAGGTTTCCCAGCAGAATCGCGCATTTTGCCTTTCTTTCATCTTGAAATTGCGCAAACTCCAGAATCAAATGGAACAAGAAGTATATTGTCGGAAGGGTGCAGATAATATAGGATACCTTCTCAATACCCAAATTCCGCAATGTAAATGCCTCAACGTTCAAAAGGCCAAATGAAATTACAAGGCTAACTGCATAGCGCCGCCCGGCGCGTCTCTCTCTTTCTCTGCCGACCTGAACTCCAAGCAAAATCAGCGGAGGCAGAATGGGGAGTCTGGAAAAATGGTTCAGCAACCCAAGTGACGGCATGATACCTGTCGGCAAAAAGGATTTGTATGTATAAGTAAAAATCGCAATCGCCCAGCAAATCAATATCAGCAGCCACTGGCGTTTGGCGGGAACCAATCTAAGAAGTATATAAGCCAACGGCAATGAGTAGAGCAGATAAAGCAAATACCACAGGTGATAATGTGAACCGTCTGTCACCGTAGCGAATGCGTAATCTACAAACGCCATAGGGGAAAGCCAACCTGTCTGAATCCAAAAAGGAATAGAAAACACCAGATAAAGACACGTCCAAATAAAATACAGTACGAAGACTTTCTTCCATTGGCGGATGAACAATTGCAAATTGCTATTCGTCTTTTCAAGCATAGCTCCAAATGACAGTTTATTACCAAGATAATATCCTGTACATACTGCAAAAAATGGGACAGCCATTTGACCAACAATTTTAACTGCAAAGAAGTTTATTGTATCGTTTATATCTATGAAGGGATTCGTATGGATTCCAATCACCAGTAGTGCCGCGAGATATTTGGCAATAGCTACTGCCGAATTCCTGCTCTGTGTCATATCTTAATTTACGCCTCTCTTAATCATATAGTTGACCGGCATACAATTACTTTCCACAGCTTTGACGAAATCATGTATTATCTGGCGCATATGATTGCAGTTGGCAAGCATCTTATCAGATTCTGAAAATAATCCTTTACGTTAGTCTATAAGTTATTTTGCAAACACCTTATGGACAACACGACAGGTAAGATCCCTGAAATACTGAAATTCTTCTTTCTTGTGAAAGCATAGGAAGAACACCAAGTTGGGAACCACACAGCAGATCACGAATTTCAGTATTACATCCACCAAGGCTGAAATGTGAATCAGTGCACAAATGCCGTAGCAAATAGCTCCAACTAGGAGCAGGATCAAGGCGTATTGTCCATACTTCTTGAAATAGATGGACACCTTCTCTTCAAGGCCATATTTAAATACTGCATATGGATCGTACCATGTATTTGTCAGCGCTCTGGATATGGCTGTAGCGAATAGGATTCCAAACAGGCCCCACATCTTCCCAAGCCATATTGAACAGACCAAGTTGATCGCCGCTGTTACGATCAAGAGATAGCGGCCCTGTCGAAACAGGCCCATTGTGTTTTTGTATGTCCACACAGCGTTTTGCATACCGACCATGTAAAAGTTCAGCGCGATCACAAACGGGATCGAAAGCGGGAGCACATAAGAACTCCCAAACATCAGCCTCACGATATCTGTTGATACAACAAATATTCCGATGGATGCACAACCAAAGAGCCAGAAATTTGCAAGGTTAATGATATTGAACATTGCAATCTTTTTCTCTTTTGACTCGACTGCATTCAGATTGCCAACACTGGCGGTAATTCCGTTAAAAAGCTGGTTCAGAAGCGAATTCAAGGTTCCCGACAGCAACGTATAATTAGACGCAAGACCGACCGTTGCAAGCCCGTTGAAAAATGTGATGATAATATTGTCCGTACTATTTACAAGAAGTCCGCACAATTTCCAAATAACAAGGGCGCGGATATTACGGACAAGTGCCCCCGTCTCATCTTTATCAAGCGGTTTGATATTTTTCCCTGCAATATACGGATACTCTTTCCGAGCGATATATGAAACAACAATATTGTATATAAAAACGCCAACACACTGGATAATCAGATACCCGATATAATGGCGCGTCGCAAAAAGCCAGATTATTTGCAACACGCTCTGAGCGACCGTAATAATGTAATTAACGCCCGTAACAATATAGTTCTGCTGGGCTGCCATTAGTAAGGAAGCGCGATAGCTGAAAAAATATGTGCTGGCGGCATTAAACAAATATAAGCCGTAAAGCAAATAGATGCTTTCCTGAATATTTGGCTCATCAATAAGCAAATGCAGGAACGGCATTAATGCCACGCCAATTACAGCAACAACAACGCCAATTACACGGTAGCACTGTCCGTAGAACTTCACTAGGGACGCGACTTTTTCTTTGTCATCGACCGCCAGAGGCTTGTACAGCGCATATATGATAGCACTGCCAATTCCAAGCTCGGCAAGGCTCAGCATGCTGAGGATATTCGTAAACAGTCCGCTTACGCCTAAATATTCCGCAGAAAGTGTGCGTGTAAATACCATACGGCAAACAAGGCCAAGTACTGTATTCAGTGCATAGCCTCCCAGTCCAGTAATGATATTCAAAACAGAATACTCAGTGCGTGATTTCTTTCCCATAGTTCCTCTTCAAACTAATTCTTACTTGCCTTGCATATTGCCCGAAGTGCCATTCCCTGCGCAAACGGCATGATATCGTAGGTCTGCGCAAATATTCCGATCCCCTTGGTATCGCCTTGGCAGTCATCGATTGCGCCTGTGATTCGTGTCTTTTTCAGCAATATCGAAAGGCAGCGATGTGAAATGTCTCTGTATACGCTATTTTTCAATAGTGTCGCGCATTCGGCATAAAACCATGCCATAGCCGCCGTAGCAGAACTATCATAAGTCCCTTCACGCTGTAAAATAGAGCCAAACCCACCGTCGGTACGCTGATACTCAACATAGGCTTGTGCGGATTCCGAAATCCACTGCAAAACTTCTGCCTGATATTCGGGTGTCTGTAGCTGGTGATATGTATCCACTAATCCAATCAAATACCACGCCGTACCACGCCCCCAACCATAAACGCCAAGCGGCAACTTGCTCTTGATATTGAATGCAGGATTGGGAAGGGCTGTTCCAGCCAACAGACCATACGTGTGATACATTCTCAATTGGTCTACCGCGAGTTTTTCACATTGACTATCGTGATAAACCTGTGCATATAATGCCAGAAACGGACATGTCAATCCCAAAGTATCCACATACATTTCGGGGTTGTCTCGCCCCCCGGTATATGAGATCATACCATAGTCGTTGACATTCTTCCTGATCAATTCAATTGAATAATCCATTGCCGGTCGGACTGCCTGCGAATCTTCCACCGCTTTCAAAACAGCAAAAGACAGCATCCCGCAGTCCACAGCAACCGGCTTCTTTTTCCACATTCCGGCATCGTCTATCAGATCATTCACCGCCTGCTCGGCGGCAACATGAGAGCTTTCATCATTGCATTCCAGCAGGCCGAGGATCAGGGCAGCCTTCTGCCATGACTGGATCGATCCACTTCTGTACTTGCCCTGAATGAAATCAAGAAGCATATAACGGGAGTTATCTGTGATTTTTACTGTCGGTGTGTGTTTTACCCAGCGGCGCGCAGTTCTTTCGATTACTGCGGGCCATTCCTGCTCATCCCATCTGCCAATATGAAATCGGCAGTAACGATTTTTCAAGTAAAACAGGAAGTCAATTCCGTAGTTGACAATGCAAAATGCTAGCACAATTCCAAGAAGTACCTTCATCATCTGCACATCAGCTCCTCAACTGCGTCCCTTGCCAGTAATGCTCGTGCTTTATATTCTGGCATAGTCTTTATCAAATGATCACGTACTGTCGTTTCGTTTGCGGACAGCCAATCAAATCCGTTTGCCAATTCGTCCGGATTTCGCAACTCTTGCACCGGCAAAACGTAGTGCTCCTCCGTGCCGAAAATATCCCGCGCGATCCCTCTCGATTTTACAGAGTAGCCGAGCACCAATGTCGGCACACAGGTGGAATAGGCCGCGATCGTTGCGTGAGTACGAGCGCCGATGAACATTCTGCAACGTGAGATATAGCCCTTTAGTTCACAGCAATTATGATCTTCTACGAGTACTACGCGGCCAGTAGATGCGAACTTTTCATATAAGCTGTGAAGCGGAATCCGATCATCGCTATTCTCAATGACAACATGAGGGATCAAAGCAATGGTTGCATCTGTGGTATCCAGAATGCGCTCAATCAGACGGCAGTATGCTTCGTAGGCAACGCCACCGTCTTTAGCACATTGCATGATAAGCGGGCTCGCGTTAATACCGATGGTGTTGCCTTCTTTCCAGCCTTCAGGCAACGGCAATTCTACGCTGTCCAACACAAATGCAGGATCGGCTACGAGAATTGTGTTTGGATTCACAGCTTTCAGCGTTTCATAACTGATACTCTCTCGCGCGGTTATGAGATCGTATCGCGCAATATCCTTTGCGGTGGCGGTATCCATCTCGGATGGCTCAAAAGAGCATCCCCAGAATACTGTTTTGCCACCTTTCTCATGGATGATTTGATTATAATGTCCCAAAATGTCTTTGCCAGCATAGCAGTAGTTGTCTCCGCCAATTGACAGGTAAGTATCGCCGCTCTGTATAGCCGAAAAGAACGATTCATGGGCAAACTTTGTATATAAATAATCGCTTCCTGTGAGTTTGTGATGTACTTTAAAGCGGAGCAATTTCATGCCAGTCAAATCTTGCTTCTTGTCCTCGTGGATGTCGGCGAGATCATTCAACCCATAAGCAAGATCCGAATCAGGCATTGTGCTCCAGAGGGTTGCTGGCATATTCAGTATTTTCGCGGAAGCACGAACGATTGCTTCGCACCCATGGTTAGCACTTCCGCCATGATAATAGAAACTTACCCTTTTCATTCCATACCGTCCTGATCATGTGTTCTGCGGGCATATTCTTCGCAGCTTATTTGGCACTCTTACAATGAGTGTATATAGCGCTTGGTAAAACAGATATTTTCCTTTATACGGATCGCTGCTGTCCGCCAAATTAGCTCTACAGCGATGCAACCCCAAATAGTAATAGTAACTTGAAACACAATCGATTTTCCCAAAACCGCTGCGATTCTTTAGGAGGCACTTTTCCAGCGTCCTATTAAACGTATCTTTCCGCATAGTGCTCGTCAACGCACCGTCATGCCAGCGGTATGCATAGAGTTTTTGCGGTATACAGGCCGGTTCATACTTTGCACAAATACGCTGCCAATAGTCGAAGTCTTCTACAAGGGTCATTTCCGGATCGTATTCTCCCACAGTTTCGTATACTTTTCTGGAATACAAAAAGCATGCGCCGACAGGATTGGTTCCCACAATGGACTTCTTTGCAGCATTACTAACCATAATGCATTCCACGATGTCGCCATCGCCATTGATCACGTCGCACGAGGCAAATGCAAATTCCTTTTCCTGCTGTACCAAAGCGTTGTGCATTGTCTCAAGCGCTGTTGGATAATAGTAATTGTCATCGGACGTCCAGGTAAGGAAGTCGCCCCCTGCCAATGAAAATCCCCGATTTAATGTCTTCGGAAGCCGCATATTCTCAGGGTTTTTATAATAACGAATGCGGGAATCATTCGCCGCATACTCCTGCGCAATAATCGCAGTATTATCGGTCGAACCATCATCAATAATCAATAGTTCCCAATTCGCGTAAGTCTGCGCCAAGACACTATCTATACTTTTGCGCATATATTTTTCGCCGTTATAGATTGGCAGCACAATACTAATCAATGATTCCATGCTTTGCTCCATTTTGTTTCTTTAAAGTCCGATTATTAAAAGCCTCCAGCTAATGCTGCCTGAAAAGCATACCGGGTATTTGCTTTATACATATCCAAACGTAGACTCTAAGCGGTCACGCATTTCCTGCCACTCTTTCTCTGAAGCATTTGCCCACTCGTCCCAACGATGCTCACTGAAATAAGGCTTCGTCTCAAGATTCTTCAAATGCTTCTCTTGAAATTCATCAAATGAACAGACAAACCTTGCTGGATTCCCTGCATAAATGCTGTTGGAGGGCACATCATGTGTCACGACGGAACCTGCTCCAATAATTACATTATCGCCGATCCGGGTATTGCAGAGAACAATGCTATCGGCTCCGATAAAAACGTTATTTCCGATTCTAACAATGCCTATCTTAGTATGAGCCCCGGCTTTTCCTGTACTCGCATCATGTGCAAGTATCCGTACATTGCTGGACAGCATAACATCGTCTCCAACAGAAATCAGCCATGGCCAATTTGCATCTATGGGATAACCGCCATAGTATTTAAAATTCTTTCCTGCGGTAAACCCGTGAGCGAAGCAATAATCCATTGTCGCTTTCTCAGGAGATGTCCCCCCCCCGCGTACAATTTTCTTGATAATGTCTATTATCCTCATGCCAGTTCTCCCCTCTACAGTCCAATCTTCAGCGCATTACGGACACGACATGCAGCCACCAAACTGCTCTTTGCCATGTTGAGCCAAAGTCTTTCTTTCGCGCTGCATCCTTCCATCTGAAATGGATGTGTTCCTATTACGTTCTCAAAGTAGGCTAATATCTTTTCAGCCTCAGCTTTGCCCAACGTCCGCATTGCCAACTGTCCCTGATAGATACAGGTAATCCAAAGATCCTTAACAGCCAGTGGAGACAATGCAGGAAAGTGCTCCTGTATGTATGTGCAGCGCTGTACCTTTGCCTCGACAGCATTCAGCCGTTTTAGCGAATATCCTGCGCCCATAATGCTGCCGCCGCGCTGAAGGTAGTAATAGCCTACGTGGTCTGAAACCGACACTTTTTTGGCGCTCCCAACAGCCTGATAGCTCCAGAAAACATCCTCGTGGCATTTTCCTTTGGGGAACAGAATATCTCTGACCAGTGCTGTCTTATAAAGCTTGTACCAAACCGGCTGCTTAAGCCATGACTCTTCAATAATTGCTCGCATGGCTTCCTCTTGATTCAGCACACAGTTCCCATCCCGCGTCAGCATGCGAGACGGCGTTTTGTTCTCCCACACCATCTGTACACCACAGGCCGCGATATCACTGTTATCTTCTGACAACCGCTGATAAAGGTGCTCATACATATCCGGTGCAATCCAATCATCGCTATCGACGAAGGCCATCAGTTCGCCAGTTGCGACTGCCATCCCTGCATTTCGGGCATCCGACAGGCCTCCATTCGGCTTGTGTATCACCCGAATACGGCTATCTTTTTCCGCCCATGCATCGCACATGGCGGGGCAGTTATCCGGCGAACCATCGTCTACCAAAATGATTTCCAGATTTTTATACGTCTGGTTTACGATGGAGGACACGCACTTATCCAGATATGGTTCCACCTTATAGACAGGGGCGATAACGCTGATCTTTGCAGTATCCACAGGGTTCACCTCCCAGCCTCCAGAATACTCGTAACAATCTTAGCTGGTTCAAAATCATCCAGCGGTACATTCCAAACAGAGCCAATGTCACCAGATTCTATCTGCTGAATTGCGCGAGTGATATCTTCCACAGTGTTCCGACAGAAAACGTATCGATTAAACCGGCCAAAATAATCTTTCAACACAGTCTGCTCGCCCTCTGTGCCATCAAGGATAAATAGGATCGTTTTGTCCGTCGCAGAATACTGATATATCTTACCTGGTATTTGCCCACCTTTACGATTGCAGAGGAATACGAGAACATTGGTACTATCCTCGATTGGTCTCAATTCTGCTAAAGGAAGGCGCGGATGAATGTGAATCTTATCTGTCGAGCGGAAAAGGTTACTCGGGTTTCCACAGATATTGACCTCGACTCCTACCTTGTCTGCCGCTGTATAGAATGGTTCCAAGTTTCTTGCCGCTGGTGCATAGTCACCAAAGTAGCCATAGATATTCTGCCCAGAGAATTTATGCACAGGCGTATCGTTCTTGTAGTATGCAGGTAGTGGCATCCAAAACATCTTTTCCGCCGACTCAGGAAATAGCTTCTGCTGATTCCGCAGCGTCAGCGGACTGACATAGCAGACTTTTTCCGCTAACGACAGCAACCGCTTTTCTTCCCGACGTACACACTCCTGACTATTGAAGCCATACACATCAGAATACCAAGGATCCTCCCAAATCTGGATCCAGTGTTTGGCTTTGATCCTACTTGTTTTGAGAAGCCTGTATGCAGCCAAGTGGCTAACCGGGGGATGCGAAATCGAAATCACAAGGTCGAAGCTAACGTCGCAGGAAAACCTCTTGCATTTTTGATAAAATACCTTATCAATACCATAAGGACCATATAATGCGCGGATTTGGCTTTTTATGCTCTGAATCAGGCCATCTGGCTGTCTACTAGGCGTAGCAACCGTTCCTTCCGTATGCTGCTCATCTGCGCTGAACATACCTTTTTTGAAGTGCGAAAGACGTTCGTATAGGGAAATGGCCCGTATATAGTGACGATCGATCTCATCCGGAATTTTCATTGACAAGTCTGCCGGGTAGTCTGCCGGATCTATACTTAATGACGATACATGTGCGCCAGCATCAACAAGTCCCTGCAGATACGCAAGGTGGCATAGATTTGCAGAGCTGTTTACAGACAGACAGTATCCATTTATGACCAAGACATTCATATTATTTACCTTTGCGAATCAGTTTCAGTAGCATATCTTCCACTGCGCGGACAGTATTTTCCGTACTGAAGGTCTTGCCTCGCTTGATGGCCTTTTCTTTATAGTGGGCAAGCTTGTCCGGATGGTCGAGCAAATCCTTGATTCCCTGATACAACGCTTCTTCGCTATTTTCAGTTACAATACCCCATTCGTTATGCTCGCCAAGCATTTCTTTCATACCGGAGACCTCGACGGTGCAGACCGGTGTACCCACGATCAGCGCCTCGGTGGCGGCAGTTGAAAATCCCTCTGCAAAGCTGGCACAGACGAAAAGATCACACTTTGAGACATACTTATAGGGATTGGTCTGGTAGCCGAGCAGGGCGACAGTTTCTTGCAGGTTATTTGCTTGAATAAAGCGTTCCATTTCCTGCTGAAGCGGGCCGATACCAAGGATATAAAGGTGAACAGGATACCGTTCATCTCGCAGACGCTTGATGATGGACAGCAGCCGCATATAGCCCTTGGATTCTTTCAGCGTTCCGACCGCCATCAGCCGTATTTTCCCGTCATCCATCAACTCTGGCGCGGTATCATCTGCATGAGCCAGTATTTTCTCGGATTCCACCGTGTTGTACAGCACACGACATGGCTTCTGGAAATTCAGGATGCGGCAGAAGTCATCATGGACATACTGCGAAACGCACACAGTCTGGTCAAAGCGGTCGTAGCACTCGCGCGCTTCGCGCTCACTGCGGAACGAGCCTGACAGGCGTTCCATCGTATGCTGCTCCACATGAATCCACGATACGAGTTTGGTATTCGCGTCATTACAACCACTGATGACACGCGCAGAGGGGCCTTCCAGATAGGAGACCTCAATATCGTAATGCTCCTTCACGCACATTCGGTGCAGCTGTGCCGGAGTCAGCAGCTTCATTAGCTTGCTGTTACCCGGCACCTCTTTCGGGAATACCGCACGGAAGTGAATATCTGACGCAAGGAACTGCTCATTCACACCGCCGCCAAACAGCGCCGTCACAGAGATATCAAATTTCGAGCGATCCATGTTGTTGACCAGATTGACCAGCACCTTTTCGGCACCGCCTTGGCCGAGATCATGGATGAGAAAAAGAATCTTTATCATCAACTTACTACCTTCTTAGCGGATATCCGGTGAAGCTTTAGGTACAACCATTCCGGCATGATTCCCTTAACAAAATGCTTCAGAAAATCAATAACGACATATCCGTACATGTACCACGGAAACTGAAACAGCTTAAATCCAACGTAGGTGACATACACGCCGTTCATGCGGGATTTCAAACTTCTACGGTTTGCTGCCGCGTGGTCATCCCGCATCTTATAAAGTGGCTCGTCCAAATTGTAGCCGATATACCCCTTGGCATAGAGCTTGTACCAGAGATTAACGTCCTCAAAGCGGAGCATCCGCTTATCCTCGGTGTAGCCCCCAACCGCCAGATATGCTTCTCTGCGGATTATACAGGGTGCATGGCAATGAACTGGGCTATGCTTGATAAAGTCGCGTTTCGTAGGTTTCTTAATGGCATAACTTCGTCCCCAATCGCCGCTTTCGTCGAAAAAAATCATGGGGGCGCTGACAATGGCATATTCAGGATGTGCGTCCAGAAATGCAACTTCCTTTTCAAGCCTGCTCGGAAGGGAAACATCGTCTCCGTCCATTCGTGCCACATACTCACCGGTAGCGGCTTGTAAACAGCGGTTCAGCGTGTGATTCAGCCCCATATTTTGCTCATTCTGAAGGAGAATGATCTTATCGGGTATTCTTTCCTGATATGCCTTTGCCACAGCGTAGGTGTTATCCTTTGAGCCGTCGTCACACAACACGAGCTGCCAATCCGGAAAGGTCTGCGCAAGAATAGAGTCGATGGCCTCCGGCAGCGTCGCCGCGCAGTTATAGATGCCCATGATAATCGAAACCTTTGCCATAGTACACTTCCTTATGCAGCCATCCGCGACCGCAGATAATTCATGATTTGCAGCAGTACTGCCAGTAAAAATGTCCAGCGCTTTTTGCAGAGCAGGAAAAACAGCTTCCACTTTGCACCGCAATATGAGGTATCCAACTGTCTGAATGCCTCCCTGTATAACGGCTTATCCAATATTGCACGAAGGCGCTGCGACTTTTTCCATATGCTTTTCGTGCTGCCGATTTCATTCAGTCCAAGACCGATCATGCCGCAGGCAACTCGGTTCAGAAACGGCGTATGATACTCATTCGCCCGTCCGGAGCCGTCTATATACTCCTGCATGATGCTATACATAACATCTCTTTTTTCAGCAATATCCGACTTATACTGTGCTGTAGCTGCTTGGGAGTTTGTTTTTCGGTAGTGGTAAAAGCATCTGTTTATATAACTGACCTTGCAGTCTGCCAAAGCGTATACGTTAAAAATGGTATCTTCGGCTGTTCCAACAACCTTTTCACTGATAAGCTTTCCGTAGAATATTGTTGAGCGACTATATAATTTACCCCACACAGTTGAAAGCGCATCTACTTGTTGCGGCAAGCAGAGTTCCTTATTCAACGGGCCAATGATACGACGATGGATATTGTCTTCGGATTCTGCCTTATCATATGAAAAGCTGTTTTGAAACAAATGGTTTTGTATGCTCTTATTTGAGTACTCACGTGTGTAGTCAAAGATAACACAGTCAGCTCCGGTTTGGAGTGCTGTCGATATGCAGACTGCAATCGTTTCTGGTTCTATCCAGTCATCGCTATCCACAGACATAACATAAGCGCCAGATGCAACAGAGATGCCTGCTTTTCTCGCCGAGGTAAGACCCCCGTTTTCTTTATGAATTACCTTAATCCGATTATCTTGAGCGGCGTAACAATCGCATAATTGCGGGCATTGATCAGGGCTGCCATCATCCACTAAAATAATCTCTAAGTTATGGTACGTTTGGGATAGAATACTTTCGATACATTGTCCAAGAAATGCTTGTGTTTTATAAACGGGGATAACTATAGACACAAGCGGCTCACAGTTTTGCATAATGGCCTCCATAAGTGCTATTGGGGATAAATTAACTCGCTGATAAACTGCCAAAGTGTAATCGCAGAATAGTCGCTGCCGAAGTTTTTGGACACAGAAAACTCATACAAAAAATAGCCAAAATAGAGCACTACTGCACAAACTGTCACGAATTGCGCAGACCGTTTCGTAAAAAGTTTCTTTATCATCCACGGGATTGCAAGTGCAGTGGCAACTTCAAAGTAGGCAGCCATGCGAGCAAACAAGTTGGCAGCTTGCACCATACCTAATGTTAGAATCATGGAAGATACAATGGACATATTTATAAAGAGATTTTCACTTCGTGTAGAATTCTTGAATAGGCGTCCACGGAACGCCAGCGCCAAAAGTGAAGGCACCCAATAAACAATAATCCGTAGAAAATTGATTTGGTGTCCATCAAACAGCTCACCCTCATCAACCAACGCGCCAATAGATTGCGCATAGTTCATAAATGCACCAAGCGTTTTGTCATAAGTAGCCATCGCAAACATAACCGCCGCCAATCCAATCCAAGTAGTCTTTCCCCAAGGCTTACTGAATAAGAGCGGAAGAATTGCAAACATAAATGCATGCGTATGAAAAAAATTGAAATCGCAACCAGCGCATAAAACCGAAGATACTTTTTTTCTTCTGCATAAGGAATGCTCAGCAGCAAAAAAAACATTGCAAAGCATTGTTTCATCGCGGCCATGTACATGATATATGTACCAACAGAGAAGAAAATTAGTAAGCTGAATGCCGGATTAACCGAATATCTTTTCAACAGTTTTATAACTGCGAATTCGCTCAGGAATGCCGGCAAAAGAAAATAAAGATGATAATTACCTATGTAAGTATGCGCAAACGACTCCCAGAGCATAGAAAGTGGATTTCCCGTCAAATCAAGCAACTCTCCATCTGCGAGAAAGTCCTTGATACTTTTTGCATTTTCCCAAAGGAAAATATAATTGTATGTATCGTTATAGCTCGTTCTCAAAAAGGAAAAGCATGTCATCCACACGATCACCGCGATCATGAAGATGTCCGCTTTGCGCAGCATGAAATGCCGACGCCCAGTCTGAGGCCCCTCTAACTGCGCAGGCGTCGGATAATAGACTTGGGACAAGTACATCAGAAAGACGCAGCCCCAATAGAGTAGAATTAATTGCCTCATCGATTTCCTCTTTTAACAATCCATTGTGCTATACTCAGGAAATTTCAAAATCTCATATAGTTCACGCAAAACATTATCTGTATTAAACCGCAATATGCTTTCGCTCGCATTCTGCGTAAAGCTTTTAACCTTTTCTGGAGATATTCTTAGTTCGATTACTGCTTTAGCAAACTCCGAGCAATCATTAAGCGGGATCAATCTGCCATTTATCTGGTCGGAAATAATTTCACGATGGCCGCGATTATCGTAAGCAACAACTGGAAGGCCGCAAGCCATTGCCTCAATAATATTCAACCCCAACCCCTCTGAAGTGCTTGAGGCAAGTGCAATATCTGACGAGCGCAGCAATTGGCAAACATCACTCCGCCACCCGGTAAAGACAACACTTCCGGTTGGTAAGACATTCGCTTCTTCGGCTAACATTCCGTTCAAATGGTCTGGCCCTACTAAAAGAAGCTTAAATTCAGGGTTTGATTTTTGAATAAGCTTTGTCGCCTGAATTAAAGAGCTTTGATTCTTCAATTTCGTCAATTCGGCAACGTAAATTCCGACATAATCATCTTTGGCAAAGCCAAGCCTCTTTCGATAAAGTTCTCTTTGCTCTGAAGCAAAGTCAATTTGATATTTACTTAGATCAACACCAATTCCGTCAATTCTTTGAATTTTTGGTTTGTTGAAATGCTTGATTGCAAAAGCATAATCTTCCTTGTTGATTGTGATAAGTACATCTGTAAATTCCGAAAGAATTCGCTCCATCGGATATCCAATGATCCACTTTTTCAAAGGTGCTCCGTGATAAAAGTGAAATCCGTGCGCAAGATAGATAACCTTAACACCATTCTTCCGAAATGGTCTTGCCGCTAAACGTGCAACAAGGCTCCCAGTCACGGTGTGGCAGTAAACAATGTCATAATTGTTTTCTCGAATAATACGCTGTAATTCTGCAATGGCTTTTACTGTTTTGAAATGGAACGGATTGCACTCAATCGGTAGATTAAATGCATGGTCACAGCAGGGAATGGGCGCATCCATTTTGCACGCGACATCAACTTGCCACCCGCGATCTTTGAGCATAGAAATGGTCGGAATATGAAATTTCAAAACATGTTCTTTCGCAACATTAGCAACTAAAAGCAGTTTTAGATGTCGGTTTCTTTCCATTTTTACTCATTTCTCCGTCTTATGCAGCTCTCCCGTGCCACCCTCGACCACGCCGTCGCCCCGCAGGGCGGAAATGGCTGTCCCGAAAAAGCAGCGGCAGTCAAAGGCAAAGCTCATGCGCCGCACATATTCACCGTCCAGCCGCGCCTTGTCCGCGATCTCCAACTCGTCCCGGCCACAGATTTGCGCCCAGCCGGAAAGGCCGGGCTTCACATCATTGGCACCGTATTTATCCCGCTCCGCCAGCAAATCCTCCTGATTCCAGAGGGCAGGCCGGGGACCAATAACGCTCATGTCGCCCCGAAGAATATTCCAGAGCTGCGGAATCTCGTCAAGGGATGTCTTGCGCAGGAATTTTCCAACGCGCGTGATGTACTGCTCCGGGTTTTCCAGCAGGTGCGTCGGCGTGTCGTGGGGCGTGGACATCTTCATGCTGCGGAATTTATAGAGCTGGAAATATTTTTTATGGATACCCACCCGCTTCTGAGAAAAGAACATCGGGCCGGGGTCATCGATCTCGATGGCAATCATAATGAGCAAATATAGCCACGAGGCGAGGATCAACCCCGCCAGCGACAACAATATATCAATCAATCGTTTTCCAAATCTCTTATACACGGCATTTCGTTCCTATCAGCTCCGCCGCAGCAGTGCGCAAAGCGGGGGTATTTCAGTGCATCCGGCAAATCGCCGTCTCCCACCCGAAAAACGTTGGGATTACACCATTTTTATTGCTTAATTATACTACATATGGATAAAAAACGCAATGCCTTGACACGCGCGAAAAAGCGGAGCGGTTTTCCTTGTCAGATCATTTTCCGGTTGCACATCCTCGATTTACATGGTACAATGTTATTCAATAAGAGAAATGTAAAGTACATTGCAAGTGGTAACACGGCAGAGAGGGCCGAACAGCCGCAGGGCTTTGACGAAAACCAGCAGGTTGCCCGCCGCGGCGGCAATGTAGCGGGCGTGGCGAGGAAAGCGCTGGAAGCCGAGACCGGCAAGCCGGTTGTCACCGCGCAGAACGCCGAAGGCTTCCGCCAGCTTGTCACGGACACCGTAACCGACGCGGCGCAGCTGCCAGAGAAAAAGGAGACTGCAAATGAGGAATGAAATCACAGGCCGCGGCGAAGTCCTGCTGTACAGCGACGAGAGTGGCAAGGAATTCGTCAGCGTCGTATTCAAGGATGAGACATTCTGGCTGACGCAAAAAGCGATGGCAGAGCTATTCGATGTCCAAACGCCTGCCATCAGCAAGCATTTGAAAAACATATTTGCAGATGGCGAGTTGGAGGAAAACATGGTTGTTTCCAAAATGGAAACAACCACTCGACATGGAGCAGTTCAAGGTAAGACGCAGACAAACGACACGAAATTCTATAACCTCGACGCCATCATCGCGGTCGGCTATCGTGTGAACTCCAAGAAGGCCACGCGCTTCCGCCAGTGGGCAACGAGAACACTGAAAGAGTACATCCAGAAGGGCTTTGTCCTCAACGATGACCTGATGAAAAATGGCCGTCCGTTCGGCAGGGATTACTTCGACGAATTGCTGGAGCGCATCCGGGAAATTCGCGCCAGCGAGCGCCGCGCCTATCAGAAAATCGCCGATGTCTTCGAGCAGTGCAGCTATGACTACGACAAAAACAGCGAGACGACAAAGGCCTTCTATGCCTTCGTGCAGAACAAGCTGCACTATGCCGTCACCGGCAAGACTGCTGCCGAACTAATCTCCGAGCGGGCCACGCCGGACAGCCCCACGATGGGGCTTACCACATGGAAGGGCGCGCCGGAGGGGAAAATCCTCAAAAGCGACACGCTGGTAGCCAAGAATTACCTGAACGAAAAGGAGCTGTCCCGCCTGAACCGGCTGGTGACCATGTTCATCGACTACGCCGAGCTGATGGCAGAGGACGAACAGCTCATGAGTATGCAGGACTGGCTGGACGAGACTGACCGGTTTCTGACCAACAACCGCCGCAGGGTGCTGGATGGCAAAGGCCACATCTCGCGGGAAGCGGCGGCGAAAAAGGTCGGCGCGATTTACGACGAGTTCCGCAAGAAGCAGGACGCCGAATACATCTCCGACTTCGACCGGCAGATGGCAAAATACTTAAAGGGCGGTGAGCCGACATGATCGAACGCTTTGACATTGCGGGCTATGCCCGCATTTCCGTGGATGATGAGCAGGAGCAGAAGAACATCTCCATCGAGAACCAGAAGGCCATCATTGAGGACTATGTGAAGACCCACTTCCCCGGCAGCACGCTGACGTTCTTTGAAGACCGCGACCGCTCCGGCTACACCTTTGAGCAGCGCGAGGGCTATCAGGAGATGCGTCGGGGGCTGATGCGGCACAAGTACGACATCCTCATCATCAAGGACTTCTCCCGCTTCTCCCGCCGCAACTCGCGCGGCCTCGTGGAGCTGGAAGATCTGCGCGACGCGGGCGTGCGCATCATCTCCATTGGCGACGGGGTGGACTTCCCCAATGACGACGACTGGCTGAAAATCCAGTTTCAGTTCCTTGTGAACGAAATGCCCGTCACGGACACCTCCCGCAAGGTGCGCAGCGTTGTGAAGCGGCGGCAGAACGACGGCGAGTGGATCTGCGCCGCGCCCTACGGCTATCTCGTCACCGAGGACAAGCAGTTTGAGATCATCCCCACCGAGGCCGAGACCGTCCGCAGGATTTTTGACCTCTACAGCAACGCCGGTTGGGGCTATAAGAAAATCGCCAACTACCTCACCGACCAGGGCGTCCCCACCCCCCGCATGGCGGAGCGGGACCGGAAGGAGGCCGCCGGAAAGGAGTATAAACGGGC
>ENA-OPNW01000754-OPNW01000754.1-human-gut-metagenome-genome-assembly--contig:-NODE-754-length-18643-cov-1.785292_pt1 | contig 18643 bp, 7 predicted proteins | sample MGYA00241540_ERZ501777 | MGnify/ENA primary metagenome ERZ501777 (study PRJEB25962, sample SAMEA2042615) | human gut metagenome | biome: human gut; feature: human-associated habitat; material: faeces...
CTCATCAATGGATCTGGCGCTGACATAGATCTTGCCCTGATAATCGGTAAGTACAAAACTTGCCTTAATGCCCTTGATATTCAGCAGTTCGTTGGCTGCCTGCGCACCAATGATGGTAGGGCTGGGCAGATCCTCTGCGGTACACAGAGAAATTGCAAAGAACTGCTTGTAGATCTCTGCCTGACTGACAGCATCCGCCTTGGCCTTGTATTCTGCTGCATCCTCACGGAACAGTTTTCTCACACGGGTCACATCCGCACCGTTTCTGCGCAGGAATGCGGCAGCCTCGAAGGTGCGGACACCTGTTTTGGTCATAAAGTTATTGGTATCAATCAAAATACCTGCATAAATGCAGTCTGCCTCTGCCGGAGAAAGCTTGAATCCCTCCTGGAAGTACTGTAAAACTTCTGCTACCATCTCACAGGCAGAAGACGCATACGGCTCAATATAGGACAGAAGCGGATTTTCAATCACTTCGCTGCCCTGACGGTGATGATCAAACACAACGATCGTATCTGTGCGCGTGAGCAGTTCCGGGCACTCCGTATAACTTGGCCGATTGGTATCTACCACCATAACCAGGGAATTGCGGCTTACTTCCTCGATTGCAATCTCACTGTTGATAAACATGTCTTCCGGATAGCCTTTTTCCGGAGTAAAACATTCCATAAGCGGCCGGATGGAAGTTGTTGGCTCATTGATCACGATCTGTGCCTTTTTTCCAAGCACACGGGCTGCACAGAAAATTCCAATCCCTGCACCAAGGGAATCGACATCTGTCAGGCTGTGTCCCATGATAATCACATTCTCACGGCTCTCAATAATTTCATGCAGCGCATGTGCCTTGACCCTCGCTTTTACACGGGTGTTGCGCTCCACCTGTTTTGCCTTGCCGCCAAAATATGCAATATCCTCACCATTTTTGACAACGACCTGATCGCCGCCCCGTCCGAGTGCCAGATCAATCGCTGCACGTGCCTGCTCATAGTTTTCGTTATAAGAAGTCCCCTTGATCCCGACACCGATACTCAGCGTGACCGCCATCTCATTGCCCACTTTGACCGTCTTGACATCTTCGAGTACACTGAACCGGTCATCCATAAGCTTCTGTAAATATTTATACTTAAATACCACAAAATACTTGTCTTTTTCAATTTTGCGGACAAGCGCATCCATCTTTGAAAAATACTGGTTCACTTTTCGATCGACAAGCGCAATCAGAAGCGAACGCTTCACATCCTCGATACTGTCAAGCGCTTCGTCATAGTTATCAATATAAACAAGTGCCGATACCTGCTTCTGATCCAGATTTTCCTGCTTGCAATGCTGCAGTTCGGTCTCATCAAACAGATACAGTGCCGTCAGGAATTCATCGGAATCCTTCACGTCAATTTCCTTGCTCTCCTCCATGATATCATCAAAATAAATACGATTCAGGGAAATCCGGAAAATGCGCTCCTTTTTTTCAATCGTAATATTCTGTGCATCCTCATGTTTCTGAAGAAACTCACGGGTAATATTGGAAAAAAGGGTTGTAATTGATTTATGATAGTTTCTCCCCACTCCCGTCAGCTCGGAAAAGCGTTCATTCACCCAAAGAATTTTTCCTGTATAGTCCAGCAGCGCATATGGAATTTCAAACTCATTCAAAAGTTTTTTCTGTACCGTTGCATACTGTGTGGCAAAATTGATAATCTCATTTGCAAGCCGCGGTCTGGTATTATAATACAGTCCCAGTTCCAGTACAAAATAGACAGCAATAATACCGTCAGCAAAAAGCCTGCCGTCACATCGTAAAAATAAAGCCCCACATCTGCGAGTGTCATCGGGATCGTCAGCCACAATGGCCAGCAGAGATATGATCTCAGTTTTCCCTTAAACCGAACCTTTGATTTCATTTACGCTCCTGTTCTTTCCACATCATCGCCCAACTGTGGAATATACCCCCACATCAATAATTTATAGTATAACATTTTCCCTGTGCAAAATAAAGACCTTACTGAGATAACAAAAACTGCCCCATTTTCATGGAGCAGTTTCGTCCAATGCATCACAGATGTATCTGTGTTATCCGTTTTCTTTTGCAATTTCCACAATGGATTTGCTCAGTCCTGCAATCCCCTGAATATCCGATGGGATAATAATCTTGGTTGCCTGACCGTCTGCTGCCTTGGCAAATGCCTCCAGACTCTTAATCTGAAGTACCGCATTATCCGGAGCAGCTTCTTTGAGCATACGCAGACCATCTGCATTGGCCTGCTGGATCTTTAATGTAGCCTCTGCCTGACCTTCGGCTTCCTTGATGGTTGCTTCCTTCTGTGCCTCGGCACGCAGGATTGCAGCCTGTTTTTCAGCCTCTGCATCGAGAATTGCAGACTCCTTATTTCCTTCTGCAACCAGAATTGTAGATTTTTTCTCACCTTCTGCACGCAGAATGGCTTCACGCCGCTCGCGCTCTGCCTTCATCTGTTTCTCCATGGCATCCTGAATTGCCTTTGGTGGAATAATGTTCTTTAACTCCACACGATTTACTTTGATACCCCACGGATCTGTTGCCACATCCAGCGTTGCACGCATCTTGGTGTTGATGGTCTCACGTGATGTCAATGTCTCATCCAGTTCCAGATCACCAATGATATTACGAAGCGTCGTAGCAGTCAGATTTTCAATTGCCATGATTGGATTTTCCACACCGTATGCATACAGCTTTGGATCCGTGATCTGAAAATATACAACCGTATCAATCTGCATAGTTACGTTATCCTTGGTGATAACGGGCTGCGGTGCGAAATCAACGACCTGCTCTTTTAATGAGACAACCTTGGCTATTCTCTCAAAGAACGGGATTTTAACGTGAAATCCGGTCTGCCACGTCGTAAGATATGCACCGAGTCGCTCGATAACATATGCTTTTGACTGCGGAACAATTTTAAGATTTGCTATAACGATAACCAATGCAATTACAATTATCGCCAAAATAACGTAAAGCCATGCCATAATAAAATACCTCTTCCTTTTATTTATTCTGTATTAAACCGACTATCAGCTTAACACCGTCGATTTTTTGCACCTCGACGACGCTTCCCGCCGGTATAATGCTTCCGTCTGCGGAACGGGCACTCCACGATTTTCCGTCGGCTTTTACGACGCCTATGGCACGAAGATTGTCTATCTCCTCCGTGACTATCGCCCTTTCGCCTATGATACGGTCTATATTTGTGCGCTGTATTTTAGGAGTAGAGAACTTTTTCACGAGCGGTCTTGTCAGCAAAAGAGCCGCAAACGATACACCGACAAAAAGTGCCGCCTGCACAAGTGTATTCGCACCGCAAAAATTGGCAATAAGCGCGACAAGAGAGCCTATGGCAAACCAAATGGAAACAAGTTGAACGGTTATCGCCTCTGCAATTATAAACAGTATAAGAAGCACCGACCAAAGAACGGTGAACCCCGTAACGGTAAGTTCCACGGTAATACACTCCTTTTCTCATTTGCTTATTATATTATATCAAAAGCTGCCGCAAAACACAACATTATTCAAAAATCGGTCTGCAATTGTCGAAAAATGACGGACAGCGAACCTTGTAATTCAAAAAAATATGCAATAAATTTATTTCGAACAATACAATTATGCAGTTTTGACATATTATGCCACGGAAGTTTTTGACAATCAAAATGTTCAAAACCGTGTTCATAATGTTAAAAACTTTGGTTTTAAGCGGATTTTACGCTTTCAAAAATGTAAAGTAACGATCTTGTCGCGAAGTTTTAGACAAAAATAAATATACAATACCGTTTTGCAGGATATGACCCATCGAGAGACAATTTTTAAGTACAAACAAAAAAACGGGGCTGTGGGCCGTCTCTGCCCACAACTCCGTTTAAAAAATCAGTCTCTTCGAAGTGCCTCGATAGGCGGCATTTTTGCGGCTCGCTTTGCGGGATAAACGCCGAATATCACACCTATCGCCGTTGAAAATCCTATGGCAAGCGCAATTGTCGAGAATTTCACCTCAAGCGGAACATTCATAATTTTCGAAACCAGTGCCGCTCCCGAAACACCCAGCAAAAGCCCTATAAGTCCGCCTATGAGGCACAGAATTATGGACTCCGTGAGGAACTGGAACAATATCGTGGACGTTTTGGCTCCGAGAGCCTTTCGTATGCCTATTTCGCGCGTTCGCTCCGTTATGGAGACGAGCATAATATTCATAACGCCTATTCCGCCGACTACGAGAGATATTGCGCTGACCGCCGCTATGAATATGGTAAATACGTTTATGACCGTGTCTAAAAGGTCAATATAGGTTGCCATATTGGTTACGGTATAGCAATCGCGGTCCATGTTGTTATGTCTTGCCTTTATACGGTTTGCCGCCGCATTGCCGGCACTTTCAAGATCGTTTTCATCCTTTGCCATAATATAAACGGTATCGTATCGAGCCTCGCCGCCCATTATTTGAGTGGCTACGGTAGACGGAACCATTATCATTGCACTCGTCACCGTTGCACCGCCGGTAAGAGAATTCATACTTTCCAGCATCTTTTCGCTGTCGCCGCCGAACGAGCTCATCATATCGGTAACTCCGATAATCTTAAAGCTCACGGATACGTCGTTATAATTAAAGGAAACAAATTCGCCGACAACATCTTTCTTGCCGAAAAGCTGCATGGCACTTGTTGAATCGATTATACACACGCTTCTGCCGGCCTCAACCTCGGTTTTATTGAAGTATCTGCCGTATATGCAGTCGCCGTTCATAACATATCTTAAATCGCTGTTGCCTCCGACTATAAAGCCTATGGCGTTTTTGTCGTTGGCGTCCACCGAAAGTGAGCCAAGGGTCATTACCATCGGTGATACGTACTGAACATTATCGAGAGATTTAATGGCGTTTATATCGTCGTCCGTAATATAGTCGGAATTTGAGATATCGGAATTTGCGGCATTGACGGTAATGCTTATGGCACTTGAGCCCATATCACGAATCATACCCACGATATAATCTCTGCCGCCGTTGCCGACAGTTATTACAGCTATTACCGAAGCTACGCCGATTATAATGCCGAGCATTGTAAGAAGCGAGCGCATAAGGTTCGACTTAATGCTGAAAATGGCGATCCTTATGTTTTCTTTTATATTCAATTCGGAGCCACCTGCCTTTTCAGCCTAAATTAACCCTTAACCGCTATTTTTGTTCCGTCTGTGAGAGCCGCTTTCGGATTCATAACAACCATCTCGCCCTCGGAAAGGCCGGATTTCACTTCATAATCGTCATCTGAGAACACGCCGAGCTCAACCGTTCTTTTTTCAACGGTTTTTTTATCTGGATTATATACATATACATAAGTGACGGCGTCATCAGTTGCCACGGCGTCAACCGGTATTTTGAGGACATTTGTTATTTTCTCGGTATTGACTTTTATGTCAACATCAAAGCCGATAACTATTTTTTCGTCGGGATTTAATATCTTGACCTTTGCAACCGCGCTCGCCGAATTTGACGATGAACCCGTTAGGCTTGAAGCGATGGAACTGATATTAAGCCCGTTATTTTCAGAAGCCGTGGCACCGACATACGACACAACCGCGTCATAATCGGAGCCGAGAGTCGATACAACCGCACTTTGACCGACCTTAAGTCCGAGAAGGTCATATTTGCCGACGGTAAAGCTTGCTATAAACTCACCGTAATTTTCAAGGACTATACCGTCGCCGACAGACGAAGCGGAGCCTGCTGTTGACGAAAGAATGTCGGTTAGAGTTGAGGCTACCTCGGAATTGCTCGTCATAGAGCCGATAATCGAAGAGAGATCAACGCCGGAGGAACCTGTATCCGCGGGCGTAAACTCCTTGCCCGCCTCAATATTGACAGTGGTGATTATTCCGTCCGCCGAAGCGACCCAACCGTTTTTAAGGGAATCATATATAGCTTTATAGCTCTCATAATCCTTTTGCTTTTGCTCCATAACGGATTTATAAATATCGGACACGGTTTCGTCCGTCTGAGCCTCATAAACGGCGCGCTGAGTTTTAAGCGAGGTCAGTTGTGCTTCCGCCTGGGCTAATTTCATCTGCTTTGCGGCAACTGAGTCTGAAAGAGCCTTTTCTATATCCACATCGCCGGAGGAATTTTTAAGGGAATTGATTATATCCTGTATCTCTTCCTCGGTAAGTCCGCCGTTTTTAAGTTGCTCGCGAAGAGCCTCAAGCTGTTCTTCGGTATATTTTTTTGCGTTCTCGGCATTTTTTATATCGGCATTATGTGTTGCGGCTATTTCTCTTTTAAGTGCGGAAATATCGCTTTCCGTCTGAGAAATCTGAAGGTCGATTGCCTTTATACCGCTTTTTGCGGAGCTCACGGTACCGCTTGCTTTGTCGTATGCCGCCTTGGCTTTGTCAAAGGCACTTTTATAATTTGCAAGCGTACCGTCTATTGAAGATACATCAAAGGTAGCAAGAACATCCCCCGCCTTTACTCTGTCGCCCACCGCGACATTGACGGAGCTTCCCTTGCCGCCTGCCGCCGCCGTGAATTTTTCGGTGCTTGTGGACTCAACCGTCCCCTTCGTATCAAATGTCGCCTGTATATCTCCGACAGAGGCTGCCTGCACCTGATATTCTGGTCTCGGCTCCGGCTTAAAGGTCTGATAGAGAAGTGCTGCCACAAGAGCAACTATAATTACCGAAATCAAAACCGTAAAAATCTGCCTTTTTCGGGATAATCTTTTGAATTTCTTAAACAAAATACCACCACTTTCGCATTTTGATTGGAATATAATATTTTAAAGTAATTGAGTATACCTAATAATTTTATACTATTAAAGGACAGAATGCCATATGTTTTTGTTAAAAAAGTATGAACAAACAGTTAATAAACACAAAACGTGCAAAATGCTATGCAGGCAGTTTTTTTGCTTTTTCATATCGGCAAGCCTGTTCGTCTTTGTCTGATAAAGTATGAGGTGTTGCCTAAAGCACAAGAATAGATTTGTCTATTTCTTGAGCATCTCTTATCAGAAGTGTCTTAGTGCTTGCTGTCTACTGTTTATAGACTTACAATTTATGCTTAAATGTCATGTAATTCAATACTTATCATCTCATAAATACGTAAATCTAATGACGTTTTCTGTAATACGCAAGTATAATATCCTGCATACACCCTGCAATGCGCACTAATTAAGAGCATTATTTTACTTGAAATACGCACTTTTTTGTCTATTTATAATTTATCCTGTATTCAAATTAAATTATAGTTGTAGGAAAAATAATAAACTGAAGTCTTTGCGGTCTGGCTAACATTATTTATATTTGCTCCTATTACAATATTAATAAAATGACTGAAGGCGCAAAAAATAAACCAATCAAAGATAAGCAACTTGATGCAGGACTATCCCAAAGAACTTGTGTTACTATCTTCTTGGCTTGTTTCGAAAGGATATCCGTATGAACTTCAACAATAGTATAGGAGAAACGGATGGATGAGGGCAGTTGGAACAGGTGTGATGTTAAAGGTAGGAGACCCATTTCTACTGTCCAGTAGCTTACAGCTTTGCAATCTCAAGCAGGTTAATTTTCTTGTTGAACTTACACCTTCATTAATTTCACAAAAATAGTAAAATAAGTGAATCATGAAAGCATTTAAAAATCATCAGTCAATCATTGAAGATTACAAGAAATTTCTAAAAAGTTTCTTCACTATTTCTGATAGACGGATAAAAGAAGAAGTAGAGAAGAAATTTGAAGAGAACTCGAGTTGCGATTCCTATATTCCTGAACCACTTATTCAATTCAACCCTTCCTATAAGACAGGTTTATCTTTGGATGATATCCCGGGGGCTCACTCAGAACTAAAAAATATCCTGGGAAAGTTTAGCCTTTATCATCATCAAGTGGAAGCCATTAAGAAAGGAATAGAAAATAAAGGATTTATAGTCACGTCGGGAACAGGTTCAGGTAAATCACTGACATTCCTTGCCACTATATTTAACGATGTTCTGAAGAGTCCGGGAAAAGGAATCAGAGCAATTATTGTATACCCGATGAATGCCCTGATCAATTCACAAGAAGAAGAAATTAAAAAATATGAGATAAACTATCTAAAGTCACTACTTCGACCAAATATTCCTTTGCAACAACAAAACGAAGGACTGGATGAGCAGATAACGGAACTCAAGTCGCTGACTAAAGGAACTTTTCCTGTGACTTATGCTAAATATACTGGACAGGAAAATGCCACAACTAAAGAAATTATTCGGGAAGAAGAACCACATATTATTCTGACCAACTATATGATGTTGGAACTGATTATGACCCGGTATGAAGAAAGAGTATTTAGAGAATCAATGTCTAAATATCTGAAATTTTTGGCTTTCGACGAATTACACACATATAGAGGTCGACAAGGGGCGGATGTAGCTATGTTAATCCGGAGAATTAAAAATCTGTGCAACAATAAACTTGTTTGCATCGGAACTTCTGCTACCATGAGTTCAGAAGGAAATGCAGATGAAAGGAAAAAAGCAGTCGGAGCCGTTGCCGACCTAATTTTTGATGAAAGTTATTCTCTCAATCAAATCATTGGAGAACAATTGGAGACATCTACCGATTATGCTGAACAGATTCCCTCTTCATCTCAGTTAAGCCGATCTGTCCATGAATCTATTGATTCAAATGATGGTGCTGACAAATTTAAATCTCACCCTTTGGCTATTTGGCTTGAACGCAAAATTGCACTTGATGATACGAACGGATATTTTGAACGGGGAAAACCTCAACCTCTATCTGCCATCATTCAACAATTATCCAAAGATTCTGGAGAAAATTCGGACGATTGTAAAAATGCAATGGATGGATTATTAGGATGGATAGAGCAACTAAACATAAAAGCTGCTGATGAAAATCCAAGAAAATCCTATCTGCCATTCAAAATTCACCAATTCATCTCTCAAACTGGTACAGTACAAGTAACTCTTGACTCAAGAGATGCCAGATACATAACACTCAATGATGAACTTTATACAAAGATAAACGGTGCTGAAACGCTATTGTATCCGGTGTTATTCAGCCGTTATTCGGGTGTAGATTTTCTATGCGTAAAGCTCATTAATGATAAAATTATGCCACGAGATCCAGATAATATGGATGACTTGCCGCCAAAAATTACACAAGAGGACATTAAAGCAGATAAAGTAACAGGGAGGCAAAAACGTATCTTAAATATCGAAGATTTTCCTTATGGATATTTAATTTTGCAAGATGATGATGAAGATGAAGTATGGAATGAAGACGACAAAGATTATCTCCCAGATAGCTGGTTTACAGAAACATTGAAATATGGTAGAAGAATAAAAAACTTTTATGAGTATCGCTTGCCTCAATTATTGCATTTTGACAAAAATGGCAATTATTCCTGGAAGAATGACAATAAATTGCCATTAAAAGCCTGGTATATACCTGCATATCTATTATTCGACCCGACGTCAGGTATTATTTTCGATTTAAAGACGAATGAAAATACTAAATTGTCGCGATTAGGGAATGAAGGACGTAGTTCTGCCACAACCATATTAGGAGCAAACATATTAAAATCTTTATCTGAGAATAATATTCCACTCAGGAACCAAAAGTTTTTGAGTTTTACAGATAATCGACAAGATGCATCATTGCAAGCAGGTCATTTCAATGATTTCTTTACCATAGCCCGTTTGCGTTCTGCAATTTATAAATCCGTTAGAAATAACCTTGATGGGCTGGATAGTAATCGAATTGGCATCGAAGTTTTCAAAGAACTCAATTTACGCGAAGATGAATATGCAAAGTACCTTTCCAAAAACCCGAATTGGCCTGATGAAGGGAACATAAATGCTATTCAAAAATACATTATCATAAGAATTTTATATGATTTGAAATTAGGGTGGAGATATACTACTCCTAATCTGGAGCAAACAGCTTTAGTGCAAATAGGATACAAAAAGCTGAATGATTTTTGTAAAATAGATAGTTTCTTTTCCCACCTGAGTTGGCTAAAAAATATGTCTTCTGAGGAGCGGGAATATACGTTCACACAAATCCTGAACTACTTCCGTACCTCATTTGCCTTTGACCACATTTACTTAGTACAAAAAAGAGAAGAAATTGAGACTGAGCTAAAGAACCTATTAGATGAAAAAAAACCATGGTCTTTGGATTTTGAAGAAAAAATAGATGTCCCCTATGTGTTGCTTCCCTATTCAAAAGGTAAGGCAAAAACAAGAGAATATACAGCTTCTATCGGCCCTGCGAGTTATTTAGGGAAATATATAAAAAGGCTTGTCAAGGATAGAACCGGACAAATTCTAAAGCAAGATGATTTATCAAAAGAAATAGATACAATTTGCCAAATTCTGGTAGAAGGGCATTATTTGAATCAAATACCTGTAAAAACAAGTGAGGGAACGATGCATGGCTACCGCATCCGTGTTGACCACATCCTTTGGAAACCTGGAGATGAGGTGCATACGCTCAGAGATGAAGTCCGCTTTATGAAATATAAAAATATCGAGAGTACCCCTAATCTTTATTTTCAGGACTTTTACAAGCAAGACTTCAAAACCTACGAAAGACAAGGAAAAGAACATACCGGACAGTTGGGAAATGCAAAACGTATCGAACGGGAAGATGATTTTCGTGAAGGCAAGCTCTCAGCCCTGTTTTGTAGTCCTACTATGGAATTGGGAATCGATATCAGTCAATTGAATATTGTTCACATGCGGAATGTCCCGCCACGTCCCGACAATTATTCGCAAAGAAGCGGACGTGCTGGGCGAAGCGGACAGTCAGCATTGGTATTTACTTTCTGTTCTCAAAAATCACCTCACGATCGTAATTACTTTAAGGACCCGACAAAAATGGTTCATGGATCAGTTATTCCGCCAAGGATGGATATCACCAACATGGAATTGATAAGGAGCCATCTAGATGCTTTTATCATGATGGAACTGGGGATTGATATCAAAGTTTCCATAAGTGAAATCATCGATATCAATAAACCGGAACTGCCGGTTTATGAGCATATCAGATTAAAAATAGAAGAAATACAAAAACACCAATTCCTGCAATGGGCCAAACAATTTGATAACATACTTCGAAATATCAATAAAATAGATGATACAAGTTGGTATAGTGACAAGAACTGGCTGATTGATCAAGTACAATTTTTTTATAAAAGGTTTGACAATGCATTCAAACGGTGGAGGATATTATATACAAATACCAAAAAAACACTGGAAGAGGCTCACTCGGTTATATCAACCCCCAATAGCCCTAAAATTGGTGATGCGAAGAGGATGCAAGCCATAGCGCTAAGACAGAGAGATTTATTGCTTAACAAAAGCAATTCTTCATCCGGAAATGAATCAGAATTTTATGTGTTTCGTTATCTTGCATCAGAAGGTTTTCTTCCGGGGTATAATTTCACACGTCTCCCTGTACGTACTTTTGTCGGAAATAAATCTGCCGAGCAGGGAGAATATGTCTCTCGCCCACGTTTTATCGCCCTTAAAGAATTTGGTCCCAACAACCTTATTTATCATGACGGGAGTAAATATAAAGTCGTTAAAATGCAGCTCAACCAAAATGGGGAACAGATGCATACCATAAAAATATCGAAAGAAACTGGTTATGTGTTTGTAGGGAAAGAGGCAGAGAATGCAAGCAATGATCCTATTACAAGAAAAGAGCTTAAAGACTTTGATTCTTTTGAGAAGTTTTCCAATGTTGTAGAATTAAACGAATCCGAAGCTAGAATAGAAGAACGTATATCCTGCAATGAAGAATACCGTACATCGCAGGGATATGATATCGACCATTATTTTTCTTTTTCCAAAGGAATCGACAATACGCAAAAAGCAATAATTAAAGCGGCAGAACATGATTTGTTGCAGGTTATTTATGACCAGTCGGCTACGTTACTACAAATCAACAATAAGTGGAAAATTACAAAAGATGATTCATTTCCTATCGGAACAATTTCTGGACGCTGGAAATCCAGAATTGAGGCGGAACAATCCAATCCTGATGAACCTATTGCAGGGGTAAGAATATACACCACTACTACTTCAGATATTTTGTATATCCAACCTGTTAAAGAGTTGCATTTGAAAGAGGAAGGAGTATGCACCTTAGCTTATGCTTTAAAACGGGCCATTGAAAAGGTCTGCCAAGTTGAAGAGAGCGAAATCGGTGTTTGGATAATGGGGAAAAATGAAAGCAAGAATATTCTTCTGTACGAATCCTCTGAAGGTAGTCTGGGAATACTTAAAGATCTACTGAATAATGCTGCTCAACTTCAGGCTATTTTCAAAGAAGCTTATAATCTGTTAGGATTCGATCCGGAAACATTAATCGATACACGTCCTGATACTCCAAAAGCTTCTTACGACGATTTATTATCTTATTATAATCAGCAATATCACGAAAAATTAGATCGTTTCAGCGTCAAAGAAGCGTTAGAGAAATTGATGCGATGCAATATAGACAATCAACAAGGTGGTCGCACATTAGAAGAACAGTACAATTATCTGCTTCGAACTTACGACCTCAATTCGTCTACTGAGAAACCGCTAATTGAATATTTATACCGGAACGGTCTTAAATTACCTGATAAGGCTCAAATGAACATTCAAAACTTATATGTAAATGCCGATTTCGTTTATAAAATATCTGACAACCAATTTGCCTTGATATTTTGCGACGGTTCAGTACACGACCAATACGAGATTAAAAAGGAGGATCAAATGAAGCGTCAGAACTGTAGAGACGCCGGATACGAAGTCGTCGAATGGCATTATACGGAGCCTATCGAGGAATTTGTAAAGCGAAATAAACATATATTCAAAGTTGTGAGGTAAAATGACAGAATCAATCACCAATCAGGATATCAAACCGGGAATGCTCGTTTACTTCCGACATCGGCAGTGGGTAGTACTCCCTTCCAATGATAAAGACATCGTGCAGCTGAAACCCATCGGGGGCTCAGACGCAGAGGCGACGGCAGTATATCGTCCGCTACAATTGCCCTCCGACAGCATGTATAAGGCAGAGTTCCAATATCCGGAGAAAAAAGATTTGGCAGATTTTCAATCGGCTAAAATTTTATACAATGCCGCCAAATTATCTTTCAGAAATGCTTGTGGTCCTTTCCGTTGTATGGGCAAATTAAGTTTTCGTCCACGTTCCTACCAGGTAGTTCCGTTAGTCATGGCCTTGAAACAAAAGGTTGTACGATTACTTATCGCCGACGATGTAGGAGTCGGGAAAACCATCGAAGCCCTTATGATACTGAAAGAACTGATTGAGCGGGGTGAAATAGAACGTTTTACCATTATTTGTTTGCCACACTTGTGCGAACAATGGCAAAAAGAATTGAAGGATAAATTGGATATCGATGCCGAAATAATCCGTTCAAGCACCATTGCTTCCTTGGAACGAAAATTGCAAGGTGATATTTCAGTATTCAAGCATTACCCCTATCAAGTAATATCCATCGATTATATCAAGTTGAAAGATAAACTGGGGCGAAGAGAGATGTTTATGAATGATTGTCCTGAATTGGTAATTGTTGATGAGGTTCACACCTGTGCTCGCCCTGCGGGCAAAGGCGACCAACTGCGATATGATTTATTGAAAGAGGTAAGTTCCCGACCCGACAGACACATCGTGTTGTTAACCGCAACACCTCATAGTGGAAAAGATGAAGAATTTCAATCGCTTATTGGTCTTTTGAACCCCGAATTCGCCGAATATAACATCTCCGGGATGGATGAAAATAAGCGAAAAAAGTTAGCCCGACATTTCGTTCAACGAAAGCGTGAAAACCTGAAACGCTGGCGTAAACATTCGGAAGAACAGAATCCCTTTCCCGAAAGAGATTCAAAGGAAATTCGTTATTCATTATCAGAAGAATATTTGAGCCTTTACAACGGAATCCTTGATTTTGCTCGTGGGTTGAGCACACAAACCGGGAAGAAAATTAAAAATACTTCTCCAATTAAGTATTGGGCAGCCTTGGCTTTGCTACGAGGTGCCATGTCAAGTCCGGCAGCCGGACTAAGTATGTTGAAGAACCGGAAAAACAAGCTTTCTGAAGAGATCCAGGAAGATGAGGAAGATTTCTATTTCAGAAGTACACTTTTTGATAAAGAGTTGAATCGGGATGACTCTCTGACAACAAATGCGATTAACGAATATGAGGTACAGGAAAAAAACGACGATTTTCTGGAAATATTGACTCAACGAGCAGAGGAACTGTGCAATTACCCTTCTGACAATAAATTATCCAAAGCAATTTCTGTATTATCCGACTGGACAAAAGGGGTACAAGAAATAGTCGATGGAGTAAAACAAAAGGTTGTATATCACCCCATTGTATTCTGCAAATACATTCAAACAGCCAAATATATTGGAGAGAAACTGAAAGACTATTTTGGAAATAAAGTGCAGGTAGTGGTGGCTACGTCCGAACTGGCCGACGAACAACGTCGTGACCTGATAGACTCTATCCATCCGGATAAACCCCGGATACTGGTTGCCACCGACTGTTTAAGTGAAGGTATCAACCTGCAGGAGTTATTCAATGCCGTCTTGCATTATGATCTTCCCTGGAACCCGAACCGTATTGAGCAACGCGATGGGCGTGTCGACCGTTTTGGTCAGGAAAGCCCTAGGATAAAAACATTTATTCTCTTAGGAGAGAATAACGATGTAGATAAAATCGTTTGGGATGTACTCATCAAAAAGATATATGAAATCCGGAATAGTATCGGGGTAAACATATCCATCGGCGATGATGACAGTTCGGTCATGGAAGGATTGATAAAAAAACTGATTACAGGGGAAGAAGAAGCCAGCAATAAGCAACTGAGTCTTTTTGCTGACGACCACATCACCAATGTGATTGAACAAATGCGGCGGAAAGCAGAAAACATACGTAGTATTTTTGCCCATGAAGCTGTCAGTGCGGAAGAAATTGAAAACGAGTTGAAAGAAGTAGACGATGCCATTGGAGATATTTCTTCCGTAGAATCTTTTGTAACATCCTCTATTATTGCTTTGAGAGGGACTTGTACTCCGATCTATGCCCGGAAAACAAACAGGGAAGATGGGATTCAATCCTACAAACAGGGATATAGAATCGATTTGACCAATCTTCCGACACATTTGCAGTCAATGCTGCCAAAAAATGGTAAGAATATTACCATCTGCTTCGAATCGCCTACCCCTGCCGGGCTCGTATATGTCGGGCGAAATCATAAATTTGTGGAGCAGCTGTGCCAGTTTATGCTATCATTAGCAATTGATATGAATAAGAACTCAGCCTATCCACGGGTAGCCAGAAGCGCTGTCGTGCTCACACAGAAAGTAAAAACTCGTACAACACTTATTCAATTCCGCGTGCGGAACGTAATTCGTGAAATCGGCAGTAAACGAGAAGTCATTGCAGAAGAAGTATTCTTATGGGGATACGAAGGAAGTCATGCTGATAGTCGTATATTGTCCGAAGATGAAAGTAAACAACTACTTTTTGAAGTAGAATCAGAAGAAAATATGTCGCAGGAATCACAGGAGAACGAATTTGACTATGAGCAACAACGGTTTTCTTCCAAAGCTGAGGCTTTTAAAGAAGTGGCGCAACAACGGGCCGATCACTTGGTCGAAGCACATGGGCGTTTTCGTTCACTAGTAGGCGGAAAAAGCTATGAAACTGTTATTCCCGTTTTGCCACCCGATATTCTGGGAGTATATATTTTCAAACCTGTAGCAACTCCATTATTTTAAGATTGAAAGAATATGAACAATACATCCGTCAATATACAAGGAAATATTATCTCGAGTGAAATCATTGAGAAGATTCGTTCGGAAGAACAAGGATATTATCAACGACCTTCGTATTTCGATACAGATCACTCCCTCCGTGAGGAAATAGGTAATGCATGGATTAACGCCAAAGCACTGTGGAACATATTTAAGTCTAAAAAAGAACGGGTTAAAGATGAAGATAGCGGTACTACCGAAACCCGGAAATCTTGGATGGAGCCTTTCCTTGCCGAATTAAACTTCACTGCCACCAAAGCACTTGTCTACCAACATGCTGAGAGTGGTAAAAGATTTGATATCAGCCACAGGGATGACGAACTAGACGGGTTTCCTATACATCTGGTTTCCTTCAAACAAAGCCTTGACAAAGCCACTGTCAACGGAAAATCGTCCCCACATGCACTTGTACAGGAATACCTGAATAAAGTGGAGCATACTTATGCGTTGGTTAGTAATGGAATATTCCTGCGATTGCTTCGCGATTCATCCCGGATTGTGCGAATCAGCTATTACGAGTTCAACCTCGAAAAAATGATGGAAGAAGATCTGTTCTCCGATTTCGCTATTCTGTATCGCACATTACACTCCTCGCGATTTAAACAAAAAAATGATTTTCCTGACGGATGTATTTTGGAAACGTACCACTTGCAATCGTTGGAATCCGGTTCCCGGCTTCGAAGTAGCCTGAGCAGTGCTGTTATTAACGCTCTGGTAGGGTATCCAAACGGAATCGTTTCTGCTAAAAATCAAAACTTCAAGAAACAAACAGGTTTAGCCAACGGATTTATACAAAATCCGCATAATTTGGAACTGAGAGAACAAATAGCATCTGGAAGAATTGCTGCAGATACGTTTTACGCCGAATTATTGCGATTGATATACCGCTTTCTTTTTCTGATTGTAACTGAAGAACGGGACCTTGTATATCCGGAAACGAGAGATGAGGAAGTCCTACGGAAGAAGCAAATTTATTACCGGTATTACAGTATTGAGCGACTCCGGAAACTGGCCGGAAAACTGCTATATGCCGATAATAGTAAAGACGACCTGTGGGAGGGAATGAAATCTACATTCATGTTGTTCGAAAACAAATATTACGGGGAAAAACTTGGTATACAAGCCCTTTCATCCGGCATTTTTGCAACAGATGCTTTACGTACATTGATGACACTCCGTTTGGACAACTGTACATTGATAGATACGATTGCTGGCTTATGTTTTTTTGTCAATAATCAGACCGGACAAACCGTACGAGTGAATTATTCGGATCTGGATGTGGAAGAGTTCGGCTCTGTATATGAGGGATTATTAGAGTATAGCCCTGCTTTCAATCTAAAGAACGAAACACCTCACTTTCAGCTCAAAGAGGGAAAATTCAGAAGCGATTCCGGTTCGCATTATACTCCAGAAGAATTATGTAAACCACTTATTCAGTATTCTTTAGAGTATATTCTCGAAGAGAGGTTACTGCAATCGAAAATAGATAAAACAATCCCCCTGCATCGTATCATTGGTCAGGAGCGTGAAACAGCCATAAGAGCATTGCTTGGAATTAAAGTTTGTGACGTAGCATGTGGCAGTGGGCATTTGTTGCTTTCTGCTGCCCGGAGAATCGCTTTGGAAGTGGCTCGTTTATATACAGGAGAAGAGCAGCCTAATCCGGTGGCAATGAGGCAAGCCATGCGGATAGTTATTAAGAATTGCATTTATGGTGTTGATAAGAATCCGTTGGCCGTCGAGCTTTGTAAAGTCGCTTTATGGTTGGAAGCCCACAATCCGGGCGAACCGCTCAATTTCCTCGATCATCACATCAAGTGCGGAGATTCGATAGTCGGGTTAGGTCATAAAGACGAGTTGATGAATGGTATTCCGGATGAGGCTTTCAAAGTGCTTCCGGAGGACGATAAAGAGATTGCAAAGCTTTATCGAACGGAGAATAAAAAAGGAGCCGGCTTGATTCAACAAATAGGATTGTTTGAGAACAAAGTTGGTGACTCTCTTGAAGAACTTATTAAACAGTTTGATTCACTGAATCAAATGCAGGAAAATACGCCAGAACAAGTTGCAGAAAAAGAAAGGCAATACCGGATGTTGATGAATAAATCAGCTATGCAAAGATTGAGAACTTTGGCAGACATGCAGGTTGCTCAATTCTTTGTACCCAAAACGGATGAGAATAAAAATAAGTTAGTCACAAACAAAGATTATTTTGAATATCTCCGGGGAGGTCAGATTCCAATGCAATTAGCGAGTGGAATAATTGAGGTATTTACTAAATATCAATTCTTTCATTGGTTTTTAGAGTTCCCAGAAGTCTTCACACAAGGTGGATTTGATTGCATTATAGGGAACCCGCCATTCCTTGGCGGACAAAAGCTAAGTGGAGCTTTTGGAAATAGTTTTTTGAAGTTTGTAAAATATGCTTATAAGCCTGCCGGGGCAGTTGATCTTGTTACTTATTTTTTCAGACGGATTTTCAATATTCTACGGCCAAATGGTTTTCAATCATTAGTATCTACTAATACTATATCTCAAGGTTCCGCTCGTGAAGGAGGATTAGATGTCATTTGTTCGAAAGAAGGTGTCATTAACCATGCGGTTCGTTCTATGCGCTGGCCGGGTGATGCGGCTGTCGAGATTTCGCTTGTTACCATCCATAAAGGAGAGTGGAGTAAAGATATAGTTTTAGATAAAAAGAAGGTCGAAAGAATCACTCCTTATTTGGATGATTCCGAGGTGTTGGGAAATCCATATCCTCTGAAACAGAATGCTGGGAAAAGTTTTATC
>ENA-OPNW01000759-OPNW01000759.1-human-gut-metagenome-genome-assembly--contig:-NODE-759-length-18563-cov-3.003674_pt1 | contig 18563 bp, 20 predicted proteins | sample MGYA00241540_ERZ501777 | MGnify/ENA primary metagenome ERZ501777 (study PRJEB25962, sample SAMEA2042615) | human gut metagenome | biome: human gut; feature: human-associated habitat; material: faeces...
GCATTTCAGCAACTGTTTTGGGGAGAAAGATGGTTCGGATACTGCTGTCTGTTTTGGGGCTTTTCAGAACCTGAACCGTAGTGCAGCGGGAACTCAGCGATGGAAAACGGGTGATAACATTTTTGTTTTCCAATGCGTTCAGTGAAGCAACGTCCACACGCTGCAATTCCTTATTTATGTAAATGGAGGCTCGCCCGGCTTCGATACTTTCAGGGGAAATATCTACACAATCCCAAGTCAGACCGAGTAGCTCGCCCAAACGCAGGGAGCAAGAGAACGAGAGGTTGATGCACAGCCGCAGCTTCGGATCATCACAAACTTTCAAAGCACGGAACAGCGTTTCGGCTGTCCAGATATCACGTTTCTTGGAAGTGTACTTGGGCAGGGTAGCGTAAATGCAGGGATTCTTTTCCATGAGTTCCCATTTTACAGCCTGCTCAAAGGCACTCCGCAGAATCTTATGAACCGAACGGACTGTACTGGGGGAAACAAACTGGTGCTTCCGCTTCCCACACATAGGGTCAGCAGCCTCATATTTGAGCAACCGCTGATAATACCCCTCGATCACGCGGGTGGTGATATCCTGCAACTTCATCGAGCCGATGAGCGGAGTTATGTAATTGGCAATCAGTGCAGTGTTTGCCTGATAGGTTGAAAGTGCCCATTTGCTTTTTCCATAGAGGGCAACATATTCAGAAAGTAGGTCGTTAAGGGTTTTGCACTGCGGAACTACAAAGGTTCCAACTGATTCCTTGTATTCGACCTCTTTCTTGCGATTTTTGGCATCCGAAAGATCGGTGAAGGTTTCCCACTTCTGCTTGGGGGTGCCATTTGCATCCTTATAGGAATAGACAACACAGAAATTATTGTTGCGCTTGATAATGCTGGCCATTATGTATCTCCTTCCACTTTACGTTTGGATTTCAGAACATCATCGAATACATCTTTTCGGACGCGTTTTGCCCGCCCTACATCAATTGTGGGGATTCCTTCCTCACGAATCCATGTTACAAGCGTGGTGCGGCTGACACCATAGAAATCCTGAATCTCCTGAAAACTGTAATACTTTCCGCTTTTAGGGCTTTTCAGTTCCAGCGGTGGCTCTTCATGCGCTTCCATGACCGGTTCTTGGAGTCGATATGTAGATTGGCTGTTGAGCCATATTTCAAAACTTGTTTTGGTAATGCGCCGCCTGTCGGCCACGCGCTCAATAACGAAACAGTCTCGGTATTTTTTACAGTCGAGGATCCAGTAGACCTTTTCTCTTGGAACACCGAGCAGTTTTGCCATTTCTGGGATGGAGATGGTTTGTGCTTCGATCTCCCGGTCACGCTCTCGATCAGCCGTAGTGCGGTGGCGGCTTTGTGACCGATACCAACGCTCAAATTCCTCTTTCGGAATCCGCATCCAGAAGTCTACCGTTTCTGCTTTCAACTTTCCCTGACGGACGAGTGTATAGACAGTGTCAGAGTCTACCTTTAATATTTCAGCAACTTCCAAAATAGAATATGACCGCTTGCAAAGTTCCTCGCCCGGTGGAGGACCATTGACCTTATGATATTTGACCTGATTGGCGTACCATTTTTCAAAACTGGAAATAACGATACGCATTTTGTCGTTTATCAGAATGACTTCAAAGAAATTCTTATGAAGCAGCCAATAGCTATCCGTTTTGCCGAGACCGAGAAGATGCTGCATCTCACGAACCGACATGGTGGTTTTAGCGGTGGCAGGTTCAGCTTTTCCGTATAAGGAAGCCTGAGTATTCCGCATATCATCCATGAAAGACACCTCTCTATCTATGTAAAAGTTTAGCCGGGATTTCTCGTCCCGGCTAAAGAATAGCAGATTTCGCTTGAAATGTTGAGGATGTCAAACAGCAGGATTGGGTTCGATAATGCCATCGTTCAGCCACGCATCGAAGCTGGTTTTGGAGATACGATAGGCACCACCAACTTTGAACCAGCGGAATTCATTCTGTTTCAGCAGACGACAGACGGTGGGGCGGCTTAAAATCAGCATTGCCATCAGATCTTCAATCGTGTAACAGCGGATATCCTGTACTATGGGCGTGGGGGTGGAAGATGCAGTAGGCATTTTTTCTTCACAATTATTCATGGGATAAAACCTCTTTGATTATACATTGAGTTAAAACTTGAGCGGCAGTGCAGCCCGGCGGCTTCCACCATTATAAATAGTATAGACCTGCTGAAGGTACTTCGTCTTGCCGGGAAGGCTTACGCCTGCGGTTCGAGCAAGGCGAAAAATCGTGAACGCATCGACCTGCCGCAGTTTGGCAATCAAGCGGCCTTTGTTATATTCGGACTGATACAGTTCTACAAAGCGGCAGATGCCGAGCAGGTTTGCGGAACTCATGGAATCAGGTTCGCCGTTCCAAGCGTTCAACAAAACATCAAGGGATTCGATATACAGTTCCGGACCCAGCCGGATGAATTCGTGATAGGCGGTTGCAATGCAGCTAATCCGCTGCTTGCCTCGGCCTTCTTCAAAAGAAAGATGAACGCCAGCCAATTCGGTGGCCTGCTGGAATGCAACGGCAGCAGGCTCCCCTGCAAAAATCAGGGCACGGAGCTTCTGCCCTGCACTCAGCCGTTCCGAAATGCCTGTCTGCTGTGCAAACAGGAGGGCTTCTTCTCGTTCTGTCATACCAAAATAAACCTTGCAGCGAATCTGCAAATCTTCGCCGCCGTTCAGAAATTTCCGTGCAGCGATGGTGTTCTGTCCGTCCATCACATAGTAGTGACCATCCCGGAAGCTGATCTTCGGCTCATTGGCAACCCGCTCGTCAAATTCTTTTGCGATGCGGGCAACACGAGCGGGGTGAAGAGCACGCTGATAAGTGTCGCGCGGCACGATCAGTTCGCTGCTGTTCAGGCACATCTCATGGTAAGGTTTTACAACTGCGTTCATCATAAAGGAACCTCCTTCTTCTTTTGCAGAAAATCAATTCCTGATTGGATAATCAAACCGATTTTCTTCTTTTCGTTATCGGATAAGCGGAAACTGGAATACCGTTCATAACAGATATTCCAGCGGAACATAAGCGATTGAAGTGCATCATCCAGTTCTGCGACCATGAACTCAACAGAAGATTCCGTCGGGGTGGAGAGCATCCTTTCCGATATCTGCTCAATGCTATGTAGATCGCCTTTTGTGTGCTTGGCGAGAGCAGGGGGCTGACTGTTCAGCACCCGAAGATTCTGAAACTGCTGGGAGAGCAGCTCTTTTGCAGCGGCGAGAACATCCTCCTGCGGAGGAGCCGTAAGGTATTTTCGGAATGACTTGTATCCAATGAACCCAAAGCTGTATTGCAGACACACTGACACTTGCCGCATTTCATATTTGGACAGGTGCCCAAGGTAGCTTAACACTCTGGATTTATCTGCGGGGCGCGGGCTTTCGCAAATCGCCATAGATGGCGCACTCAAAAAACGATTGTGCAGAATAAAATGCGTTGGCATATTTCGCTTTTTGATCTGTGTTGTCAGCGGAACGACCAGAAGAACATTGGAATAAAAATTACCGTCATCGTTTTGGACAACAATGGCAGGTCGGATGCCGCCTTGCTCGGAACCGCTGTAAGGATTCAGATCCATCATGTAGACATCCCCGCGCTTGTACATCCAGTTTGCGGGCATAGGCGGATACTCTTTCTCTTTTTTACCTCGTGTGGCCAATTTGGATTTCTCCTTTCTATCCGTATATGTAACAGTGGGCTGCTCGCACAGCCCACCCTACTATCTCAAACAGCAAATTGCTGTGATTTATAGTTCTATACCTTTCCGTATTTGTCCCCGACATCCCCGGAAACCGAAAACTCTGTTTTCGTGTGGGAAATCTTTCAGCCGTCCGGCAGCGTACCGAATCCATAGGGTTCTCACCTCTCCGTGGTTCTCACCGAGCTGCCCGAAGGCAGAAGTATCATTATTCTGTGATGGCTCTTAGCTATGGAGAAGCTGTCATCCATTTACCGTCAACCTACCGCTCATTCCCTCAGTGGGAGATCATCGCATTTGTTACGGACGTGGCTCATCATCACAGGAACGTGACTGAAGAATGCGTGTTGAATTTTCAAGGGGCGGATGCCAGATGTTGTCTGGCTTGCTTATAGTATAGCGGCTCAAATTGTGAAATGCGTGGGCCTCGTAGGCCTACCTTGTAGGCTTAGTAGGCCTATTTTTGGAAGAAAATTCCAAATCCTGAAATTACAGCAGTTGCTTTATGGAAGAAAGAATGCTGATGGCAGTTTCGATTTCCTCTTTGGCAAAATCATTAGAAGGGCCAATACCGGTTAAAAGAAAGTCCGTGCTGGTGTGCAACTCATTTGAGAGATCAATAAGAAGTTCTAAGGAGCAAGCAACTGTGCCACGCTCAATTCGGCTAATATGACCTTTATTTACATTTACTCGATATGCAAGCTCATCTTGGGTAAGATTGCGAACTTTCCGAAGATTGCTGACACGCTGACCAAATTCTTTCATACTGAACATAATGAAGGTCCTTTCCGCCGGATGCGGAGGTTGAGGACACTTCACTGTGGGGCAGTTTACGGACTTTTCTCAGCGAAAAAAAGACGCATTAAAAGAAAAGGCTACCGATACCTTTCCATCAGAAAATGGAAAGCAGTATAAGTATCCTCGGCCTTTAATGCATCTCAGGCTTTCGATATGTTTTTTGGATTCTGCGAGTCGAAAGCTGGTGTCTGGCTGGAAAGATTACAAAAAATAAAACCCTCGCGGCCAGACAGCAAGACTTAAAACTGCTTTGCTATCATAGCACACGAGGGTTGCATGGAAGTGGTATGACGGTTGCATGAAGGTGGTATGGTTCTATTTATGAAAAAATGAGGTTGTACAGAAGTTGCGTGAAAGTTGCACGAAAGTGGTATGACGTAGTAGCGCTGTTTTATTTTTTGAGTTCTTGAAGCAGTTTCTGATACTCTTCATCCGGCAGCTTCTGTCTTGCAGCAACCAGTTCGCCTGTGGCCATCTTCTCCATATTCTGTTTCAGGTAGGACTGAATGAGCCAGTAATAGGCTTTTGTATTTTCAGGCGCGATCGTCAATGCCAGTGCTGCATATTGGTGAATCAAATCATAGGCGTGAATGGTCATCAACTGCTTCAACAGTTCGTTAGCGGTACTCATATACGCAAAATGATATCGATTTGCTGTGTGAACCAGCCAGTGTTCACCTTCTGCAGAAGAAAGAAGTTTCCCCTGATACAGTTCAACAGCTTTCTCCATCAGCCCAACCTTGTTTACAACGGTTGCCTTTGCCGCAGCAACTGTCAGTTCATCACATTTCTGAAAATCGGTTGTGATGTGCAGATTGGGATTTAACTGGTAGCCAAATGCGGTGGAAAGTACAAGTTGTTCATCCGAAATCAGGCTGAATGCCTGCCGAAGCCGATAAATCAGATACTTCATATTCTTTCCGGGTACTTCTGCATCTTCCATTTCCTCTGGCCAAATGTTTTGAACGATCTCCATCGGGGGAACAGTTTTTTTCTGGGAAAGGAGTAGATAGGTAAGTAATCGGCTGATCTTGGGTGATTTCAAATCAGATTCACGCAGAACGCCACGAGACGTATAGATTCTCAGTTCACCGAACAAACTGATAAAAATGTCGTGGCTGCTTTTAATATTTTCCGGTGCCAAAGTCATATTCAGACCATCAACCATCCGGCTATCATTGTAAGCGACCAACAGTACATAGGCCAGCAGTTTCAGCATACTGGTTTGGCAAATGTACCGTTTAGGGTTGCGAACAGCAATCAATGCAACCGGGCGAGGTTCCAAGGGAATCGCCAAAACCGACTGAATGCCAAGGCGCTGATATAGGCTGTACTCATCCGGGTATTGCTCTCTGATCAGTTCAGTGTCAGAAACTACCATCGGAATTCCACGGCGCACGGCTCTCACCCAGCGATCAAGAAATTCAGATGATTCAAATTCATTTGTCAGAGCTGTAGTTTTATCTTCCGAACATTCGTTGTGCCACCAATATGGTTTCCATAACCCTAAATCGAGATCGACCTGAATTAAACCGCACCAATCAGCGGCGTAGAATTTACAGGCGGCTTCCATGACTCGTAAGGCAACCTCTTTTGGCGGAAGATGACGATAGTATAATTGTTTCTCCAGCTCGTTCATCGTGTTTTCAAAATCAATGGCGCACTGGACACTCTCGAAATTCTGCGCTTCGTAGTTCTGTTCAGACGATAGCATAAGGAACACCTCCGACAAAAAAGCACAGCATCCTTAGCCTCATCCACTCTGTGCGATGAAACTTGATTGATAAGTTTGAATTTCATTCAAAGCTATATTGCTGCATTGGAGTAACTCCTTTCGATTTGTGCATTGTGCCATCCTTTCTTGCACTGTATACGCAGCAAGCAATATTGTCTACGTTTCTGTAATAAGATGGAGAAAATTTGTAACGAAATCGGAGTCACCAACAAAGAAAAATGGCATAGTGCTTTTTGTTGGTGAAACAGGAAAGCAACCATGCCATCTCAGGATTAAACTTATTTTCGTTTTTCTTGCAGATGCTTCTCAGGTACATAGGGACGCTTCGGCTGATACATCCAGCCCGCACAACCCGGAGGCCACTCCTGCATATCCTTCTTTACCAGAGCTTCAATTTTCTTTTTGGCGAACTGTTTGACTTGAATTTTCATTTGTATGCCCTCCTTTCAATTTTGACAGCGTGAAATGGATAATGTTATTGCATCAGCAGTCAATGCTGCGACCAACCCTTGTAGTATGGAAGGAGCGATTTGAGTTCCCACCAACAAAATTGCGAAAATATTTAGAATCAATAATAACCAACGAACAGCTATTTTTGCAGCCTTAAATTCATTTGTTGACCAGTGAATGCTTTTATTGTTAACTGGTGCAATATACAAAATTGTAATATCAGAAACTATAGTTAAGAAAAGCAACGCCAAGCCTGTACGGAAAACGTAGGAGATTGAAGCAAGAAGAACTACTTCTAATAAAATGGAACAGAACAGGCATTTACTATAAGTAGCAGCATGATAACCGTTTGTGTATTTCCGAATTAAGAGGAAGAACACAGAAAATGAAATCGTTAAGGTCCAGCCAAAGCAAAAACCGCCAATCAGACACTGCACAAGCCAAGTGAATAAGGTTGTCACTCTTTTTTCGATGCTATATGCAAACCATTCAGAATAAGATTCATCAAGCAATCCCATCGACACGCACTTTTGTGTTAATTGCATTGCAAAATCTTTCATTGCGACAATCCTCATTAAAAGAACTTTCTTGAAAGAAAGAATACACAAGTTGAGCTACAATTTCCACAATAATGTAACGAAATGGACTTTTTTTGTCACGAAATCGGAGTGAGCGGTATATCAGCGGTGAACTGGAACCACCCATTTTCATAGAACATCGTATACTCTCCACTGTATTTTTCAAGAATCAGTCGGATGTTCGCAAGTCCAAAACCATGCAGCTGTGGTTCTGGTTTTGTAGTTGGAATGGAACTGTTTATAATTGTAACAGGTTCTGATGTGTTTCGGACAGAGATAAAAAAGTCTTGTTGCGCAACCGCCATGACATGAATCGTTTTGTCACCTTTATCGTACCGTTGACACGCTTCAATGGCATTATCCAAGAGGTTTGATAGAAGCACTACTATATCAGAGGCATCAAATGGAAGATTTGATAGATCGTTCACTTCAAAATCAATACTGATCTTCTTTTGAGTTGCTTCGGCAGCTTTTGTGTTGAAAAGTGCATCCAAGATAGGATGGTGTGTGTTGACAAGGAATAGTCGATCTGTTTGCTGTTCGGTGATTTTTTCAAGATATTCTTCAGCGGCAGAATACTCTTGATTCTTCATCAATTGATTTAGGATATTTAGGTGCGCCCGAAAATCGTGAACTTTTTTCCTTTGGGCAGAATAAAGTTCGCTTGCCGAAGTCATGTTTTTCGATTGCAGCTGAATCTGCTGGTTAAGCATCAATAATTGTTCTCTTTCCGATGCGGCATACTCCATTCGCTCCAATAAAAAGAGGACTGCGACGTTTGAAATAAAAATGAGAATACAACAGCCAGCAGAAACAAACTCTTCTATATTATGACCGCTTGTAACGTAAAGCAGAATCACAAGCATTACAAACGATGCGCATGGAAATAGAAAGTACAGTATCAGCTGCGAATGTTGAGCATCGCTTCTGGGTCTATTGCCCATACGCTGAAGCATCATTTTGCGAAATAGCGCAATAATAAATAATTCGGCTGAATAATAAGAGATTCCATAGATTAGGGATAATGCCTTGTCGGCTTGAAACGTCTGAGCATCCATCCCACAAACCGATGTTGCAAGCATTCCGACTGCAAAAGATAAACTATAAGTCAAGAGATATTCTACAACAATAAGAAATAATAAAAACTTTCCTGAGATATTCTCATATAGAGTTCTGGCAACAATAAAGCAGGATAGTAGAATCAAGAGAATTTTGACGATTTGGTTTCGATTTAAGGCAATAACACTGAATTCAATGGATGCATACATTAAAATAGTTTGAACTATTACACCGACAAGAAATCTATGATCCCTCCAACGGTGCGAAGCAAAAGCGTCTAAAAACAGACATACGCAGACTGAATCTATGATTGTGTAAACCAAACTGATTAAAGCATCCATCTACTTTTACCTCGCCAATGTAAATATTTCTGTTTTAGCTCATTATAATTCTTTTCGCTTGGAGCCAGACAAAGACCACCGCGCAATTGGACTTTATTGTATTGAAAGATTTCGACATAGTGCATATTGACAAGATAGCTTTTTTGAATACGAAGGAAACCGAGTGGCTCGATTTTTTCGGATAGTTCCGTTATGTTGCCGTAAAATTGGTATGCTGGGCGTTTTTCGTCCAACAAGTGCATAACAATGATTCTTCGATGAGATTCTAAATACAGAATGTCATTTACAGGTACATCAATAATTTCAGAGTTTATCGAAATTGTAACAAGCTGTTTCCGTTGAAGCACTTCTTGGACGGCTGAATCAAAGTAGGAATCAAGTTTAGCAGAGAAATCTGCTTTTAGTAAGTATCGAAAGGCTTGAACCTCAAATCCCTCTGGAGCATACTGAATGAAATTCGTAATGAAGATAATCACAATGTTTTCATTTTCTGCTCGTAACTTTCTGGCAAGCTCAATTCCATTTGTTTCGCCCATATCAATATCCAGAAGCGCAATATCATACGGAAGTGATAAGTCTATTTGACTTGGTTGAGAAAAACCATAAAATCTTGATGATACATGCGTTTCCTCGCTTTTCTTTTTGAGTTCTTCAATAATAGAATCAACGATCTGCTGGTCATCGTCACAAACCAAGACATTCATTTTGAAATCCCTCCATAGCACATGGGAATGCTTTTTATCACACAACATACAGCCCTGCTCCTCACAAGTCAATCAAATTTCAACATAATCGAACATTATATGTAGTATAGTACGATTATGTTGAAATTTCAAATAGTACACTTTATATAGGATAGGAGTGTACGGGAATGGAGCATTATTTAGGAGAAAAGCTAAAAAAGCTGAGAGAAAGTCGTGGCTGGACGCAGGCGGATTTGGCTAAACGGTTAAATAAGGCTGTATCCACGGTTAGTGGATATGAGAGTGATGCACATGCAATTCCGTTGGATGTTCTTGCAAGCATTTCATCCTTATTTAGCATTTCAACAGATGAACTCCTAGGACTGGATGCGCCAGAAGTACTATCTCTTTCTGGATTGACTGGTGCGCAAAAGAAAACTTTAATTAAACTCCGTAATGAACTGCTTTCACCAAGTCAAAAAGGAAATGATCTTTCCCCACAGCAGATGGAAATTCTTCATGACATAATAAAAGCCTTCGGTTAACGATTGATTTGCAATACAGTGCGAGAACAATGCAAAAGATAACTTAGAGACATGGCCCTCAATGCTGGATGCCCAGTGTTGAGGGTCATATTGTTTGCAGCCACACCGATTTCGTTACAAGTTTTCTCTATTTTGATAAAAAATCGTGGACAGAGATTGATTCTTGTGATTTGATTGTATCAATGGTTAATCTAAATCGATATGTATATTATGACTTTTTTTGATTTCAAAATATGAAAGGGTGATTCCGATGCCGATTTTGATATTCTAAACTATTATCACAAAAAAGAATAATTTTATTATCATGAAAACCAATAATATTTTAGAAGTTGTTTTCCAATCGACAGTATTCATGTTTGAGCAATACATTTGGGCCTGTTTTTATCTTTCCTTTTTGAGTAGTTGGTTGTCAATTTTTTTGCTTGTTGTCAACATCAAAAGTATTGAAGACTTTCATAAAAAGATATTACAATTGACTGACAGGAAAGCCTTGGCCTACACGATAGAGTTCGCTTGTGTCATACTGGTTGGCATAGGATTGCTCATCTGCGGATACTATCCGGTTTCAAATGTTCTAAAGGAGCTTCCATTATGAAGAAGAAAACATTACAGTTCTTTGCCGCATTTTTATCACTCGTTATGCTTTCAACTTCAAGTTCTCTTAGCACTCTTGCTCTTGGAAAAGATAGCATAACGGAGAGCCAGATTTCTAATCAATATTAAGCTGAGTTACATCAGATGGGCTTTACAGACAGTGATATCCTTCAATTGACTGCTATAAACAATCAGCTCGCTAAAGCAAAAAATTCCAGAGAAGTAAGTCGTTTGATGGAGCAGTACCACTCAATTGTCGATGAGACGCTCTATGCTTCCGCAGCGGGTTCGATTTACTCCAAAAAGGGTGGAACGTTAACATTAAATTACACTGGTAGCCTGAGTCCAGTCAGCAATGTCATATACACAAAAGTGGTATATATGCCTTCTGAGCAAGTTGAGTTTTACCAGCGTGCAATGAATAGTCCTGGTTTTATCGATTGGGCTACAGGCGAATTTATTGGTGTGATAACCGCCAAGGGTGCTGAGAAAATTGCGGCATACCTTGGTATCGAAGCAAGTTCAACCATATGGTTGATTGGCCTTCCGATAAGCGCAACTTTCTATATTTTGCAAAACCTCGAACAATGGGATTTGAATGACGCAATTGATCGAAGCACTACTGGTAAAGTTAAGCTGGAATTTTTCTATTTAACGAGTTCGAGTGCTCTATACTACCAAGAATATGAAAACTTTGAGCCGTGGAATAGCGACTTTGTTGACATTCCCGCAGATTACACATATAGCTATGCCAGTGGCGAGTACAATTACGATTAAACGTTTCGCATTCATCCCAAAATCTACCATAGATGCATAACAACAAACGGCCGTCCATTGTTTCTTTAGGAAACGATAGACGGCTGTTTGTGTTTTTAACGCAATGAGGTCTCTTTTTTTCTCGCTCTTAAGTCACCAAACCGCGCTATCCTGCATCTGTAGGAAAGTTCTCGGAAGTGACTTTTCTGACGTTATTACCCAATGGCATCCAATGGGCCGATAGGTAGGCAACGAAAACAGCCCAAAGACAACCATCTTTTTGAGAATTAACAAAAAGGTCACAAATGACCGGCTTTCAAAGAGGCGCTTCTACTATTAACAGAAAAAGTGGCCTAAAATGGGGGGTGTTGGAGAAAATTTCTGCCTTAAAAGTACGCCTCTACTCACTAGCCAGCGAGAATAGCCAAAAGCCAGCAAAAAACAAATGAATTATGTACTTCTGCCACTGATTGCAACGGCATATCGGTGACAGAAAGATCGTTTAGAGCGATTCTTCGCGGTTTGGGGTGGTAGAAATCGTTTTGTAGTTGGACTTTTTCTGCTGAAGCTGCTCCAGCTGTTTCAGCACCGATTCCTTCTCCGGGGGCTTGCCGCCCGGTGTGGAAAGCTGCTGCTTATTCAGCACCATGTCAATATACTTGCGGATATTTTTCAGGGCAGAGATGTCCGGCTGCAAGGTTTCCAGTTGGGTGCGCAGCTCTGCGCTGCTCGATTGCAGCGCAGAAAATTCGGCATCCAATGCCGAAAAATCCACCGCTGTGCTGCCGTTCAGCTTCATCAGGGTGCGGACAGCTTTATTAAAGGTGTCCAGCTCCTCTTTGTGCTGGGCGGCGTAAGCGTCCTTGGTCAGCTTGAAGTTCTTCTTGATAAAGGTGTCATGGATGGGCTTTAGCTTGGCATGGACGGCAGCGGCGTCCTTGATCTGGGCGATTGCCCGCATACGGTTTTCGTTCTGCTTCAACTGTCTGCGGAGTGGAGCGGCGGTCTGGTTCAGGTTAGAAATTGCAGTGTCCAAATCCTCGATGGTGTTCAGGGAATGGGCTTTCAGGTAGTCCACCGCCTGCCGAATCTCCTCAAAGTCCCGGACAGTGCATTTCAGTTTTGCCTTGCCAGACCAATCGCTGCGCTGCTCGTTGCGGAGATTGAAGTAGTCCACCAGCAGGTCGGACAGCGTGGGCTCCTTCGCCTTTTCCAGAGCGTCCAGAAGAAGCTGCTTCTTTTCGTTCAGGTCTGCGATCCAGCGTTGCAGCCCACGGATGGCGCTGCGGATGGACTGCATCAGGCTGTTGGCTGCACGAATGTCCCGGTTCAGGTTTCCGAGAAAGGTTTCCACTCCACGCTTTTCCATCTGGTGTGCGGCGGGGCCGAGATGCACGGTCGGTATCTGCTGGACGCCCTGTCGCTCAAAGGAGCGCAGGTCAACACGTTCTGGTCTGCCAGCGGCTTCCAGATAGCGGTTGGTAACAACTTCCCAGCTGTGCCGCCAGACCTCGGCATACTTCTGGTCGTTCCAGTCCACCGTGTTTTCCTTGTGGCACTTCCAGTTGCCGGAAGCGAGCCGGATGCGCTCACCGTTCTCGTCAAGGTCGTACACCTTTCTGGCTTTCGGGAGCCACTTGCCGTGTTCATCCATTGCCCGGAGCGTCAGCAGAATGTGGGCGTGTGGGTTTCCATCTCCCTTGTCGTGGATGGCAAAATCGGCAATCATGCCCTTGGAAACAAACTGCTCCTGACAAAATTCTTTTATCATGGACAGATACTGCTCCTGCGGCACCTCCACCGGAAACGCCAGCACGATGCGCCGGGCAAGCTGGGAGTTCCACTGGTTCTCCACGGCTTCCACGGCATTCCAGAGGGTTGCCCGGTCTGCATATCCGGGCGGCGCATGGGACGGCAGCATGATCTCGGCGTGGACAAGTTCTTTCTTCTTGTTGTAGAATTTCGTTTTCTGGTCGTACTCGCTGAACAGCCGTTCGCCGCTCTGGTAAGCGGCCCCGGCAACAGCGGACTGCCCTTGGCTGCGCTTGACGATGGTAATTTTGAAATGCGGACACGGAATAGGCATCACCCCCAAACAAAAAGACCGCCCAGCAAGATTGCTCTTGATGAACGGTCTGGAATCGTATTCGGTTTTGCTCGCCGCCTTGGAACGGAGTGCCATGCGCTTCGATCTCAGGCGGGAGCCGCAAAAGGATAGCTGCAAAGCAGCGCAAGGAAAATGCAGTTTTCCTTGGGATGGAATCGGGCTGGCGCACAAACGCCAGCTTCGATTTCATCGAGCCGTCTGCAAGACCGCAATTTCACCGGAACGGTGTATAATTGCGCCCTTTATTCTAAAGGGTTCGGAACGCTGCGGCTCTCGTGCAGGTCGTGAATCATCTTTGCAAGAGCCAGCGCAACTTCCGGCTGACGGAACGCAATTTTCAGCAGCTCCATCACCTGATCGTCGGTCAATTCTCCCGGACAGACCAGAAAACTTTCCAGCATTCCGGCACGGGTACAAAGACGATGCACACGCTCTCTCCGGTTCAGCTCTGACATCTGGCGTTCAAGGATCTTCTCCCGGTGCTGGCAAGAGCGCAGCTTCTGCTCTGCTTTGGCTTTTTCGCTGCGGAGATAGGCGAGGTTGTTTTTTGGTTGGGTCAATGGCATCGCTCTCCTTTTTCAAAAGTTTTTATTCGGTTACAAACATTTTATAATTCATATTTACCGCCTTGTATTCTTTGAGATAACGAATATAATACGTCTAGGAGGTGTGAGCATGAAAATCTTCATTATAGAAGATGAACCGGCAATCCGCGAGGAACTTGTTCAGCTTCTTCAAAAGTACGGCTACCAATGCGACAGCAGCGATGATTTTCACCACATTGTACAAGCTGCTCTTTCATCAGGGGCTAACTTGATTCTCTTAGACATCAATCTGCCCTATCAGGATGGTTTCCAAGTATGCAGAGAAATCCGACAGAAATCCAATCTTCCTATCATTGTACTTACCAGCAGAAACAGCGATTTTGACGAGTTGATGAGCTTGAACATCGGCGCAGATGATTATATTGCAAAGCCGTACAATGCACAGATTCTTTTGGCGCGAATCCAAAAACTTCTGGCTCGGACCTATGAAGTACAGGACAACATCGTTCTCACGCACAAAGGCTTGACCTTAAATTTGCTCAAGGCGGAAATCAGCTATCAAGGGAACAAAAAATCACTTACCAAAAATGAACTTGGGATTTTGCGCCTGCTTATGGTGAATAAGGGCAACATTATTCCCCGTGACGCTATTATTGATGAACTCTGGCAGAGTGAACAATTTATAGATGAAAACACATTGAATGTCAACATCGTTCGGTTACGGAAAGCACTGGCCGAAATCGGTTTGCCGGACTATCTGGAAACGAAACGTGGTTTAGGGTATTGCGTATGAAGTTATCCGAGTATCTGCTTGACCGTATCTTTTCCCTGATTTGTATGCTGGTAGCTGCACTCGTGCTGCTTGCGCTCCTCTGGCTGATTGAAACACCTGCTGTGTTTATTCTGTTTGCCGAGGTGATTTTACTTGCAGCGTACAGTACAGCGCTGCTGTATGATTTTTCCGCAAGCAGAGTTTTTATAATCCGCTTCAAAAAATGACAGAGCAGATGGACATAAAAACTCTTTTAGGCGAGTTACTGGTGCCGCCTCATTTTTTAGAGGGGCAGATTTTGGTGGATGTTCTGCGATGCTGCAACAAATATCAAAACGACCAACTTTCCTATGCAGAGCAGGAGAACCGTGAATATCGGGAATACCTTGATTCATGGGTGCATGAAATCAAAACGCCTATCACCTCTGCCCGGCTGATCGTTGAAAATGAAAAGAATCCCACCACACTGCGAATTGACGATGAACTGCGGAAAATTGATGCTTATGTGGAGCAGGTACTATATTACGCCCGCAGTACCGATGTGGAAAAGGACTTTAAGGTGGAGAAAACCACCTTGCAGGCATTGGTGTACGCTGCGCTAAAAACGTACTCAAAGCCGTTGATTCAGGTCGGTGGAAAGCCGGTTCTAAAGGAACTGGATATTCCCGTGACCGCAGACAGCAAGAGCTGCACCTTTGTGATCGGACAGATTCTGTCCAACGCTATCAAGTATCGGAAAAATAATTTACAAGTTGAATTTTCGGCCAGAGCAGAGAAAAACACAGTATCTCTTTTCATTTCCGATAATGGCATTGGTATTTCTGCTGCTGACTTGCCGCGCGTGTTCGACAAAGGCTTTACCGGTGAAAACGGCCGCCGTTATTCCAAATCAACCGGCATTGGTTTGTACTTGAGCCAAAGGCTATGTCGAAAAATGAATATCTCACTTTCTATTTCCAGCGTTCCGGGACAGGGAACGACTGTGACGATGGTTTTTCCTACGGAAAGCTATTTGCAGGCGGCGGGGCTGTAAAGCCTCGCTTTTTTCAACCTTACATTTTGGTAATACAAATGTAATCTAACTTAATGGCATCGGAAAATTCCTTGTGGTAGAGTAAAAGCACAAAAGCAAAGCGCTTTTGAGAAAGGAGCCTGACCTATGGGCGATACGATCTTACGGGTGGATGACATCCAAAAATTTTACGGTAACAAAGGCAACCTGACAAAAGCCATCGATCACATTTCTTTTTCTGTTCGCAAAGGAGAATTTCTCGGCATCATGGGGGCTTCCGGCTCTGGCAAAACCACCTTGCTGAACTGCATTTCCACGATTGATACCGTCACCAGCGGTCATATCTATGTAGAGGAAAAGGATATCACGATGCTGCACGGGGCGCAGCTTGCAGATTTCCGTGGAAAAAAGCTGGGGTTTATTTTCCAGAATTTCAATCTTCTGGACACCTTGACCGCCTATGAAAATATCTCTCTGGCCCTTTCCATCGCAGGTGCCAAACCCAGTGAAATAGAGCAGCGTATTCCACAGATTGCCCAAGCGCTGAACATTCAGGATGTATTGGATAAATATCCCTATCAGATGTCTGGCGGTCAGCAACAGAGAGTAGCTGCTGCAAGAGCGATGGTGACAAATCCCGCCATCGTACTGGCAGATGAGCCGACCGGCGCACTGGATTCCAATTCTTCCCGAATGTTGTTGACAATGTTGACTGAATTGAACGAGCGGCTTTCAGCAACGATTCTCATGGTAACACATGACGCTTTTTCTGCCAGCTATTGCAATCGCATTTTGTTTATCAAAGATGGGCAGGTGTTCAACGAACTGCATCGTGGGACGGATACGCGCAAAGAATTTTTTACAAAAATTCTGGAAGTAGTTTCCGTCTTGGGAGGTGAACAGAGTGAACACATGTAAGCTGATTTTCCGAAATGTGTGCAAGAACATTCGTGACTATCTGATTTACTTTCTTACGCTGACCCTTTCGGTCAGTTTGTTCTATGCGTTCAATTCCATTTCTGACCAGCCGGCTTTTTCCAATATGGGCATGACCGGCACGCTCTTATATCGTCAACTCGGCATTATGCTTTCTACGCTTTCCACTATGATTGCGGTTGTTCTGGCTTTTCTGATTCTTTATGCCAATCAGTTTTTATTGAAACGTCGCAAAAAGGAATTAGGCGTGTATATGATGCTCGGCATGAAAAAAGGGCGTATTTCCCGGTTGTTTGCAGGCGAAACGCTTTGTGTTGGCATCATTGCGCTGGGCATAGGATTGCTTTTGGGCTTTTTCTTTTCGCAAGGGTTTTCTTTGATTGCATTGCGGCTTTTTGCAATCAATCTTGAAAAGTTTCGGATCGTGTTTTCAGCCGGAGCGCTTCGCCAGACCGTGTTGTGTTTCACAATCATCTTTTTTATTGTCATGCTTTTCAATATTCGGTCTGTCACCAATGTTAAATTGATTGACCTATTGACGGACGGCAGAAAAAACGAAAGTATGCAGACTGAAAACCGTATCTTGCCGGCTTGTCTGTTCCTGCTCTCGCTGCTTTGCATCGGAATTTCTGCCGCGCTGTTCAACAAAAACGGGATTCTGCCATCGCATGAAAATAATCTGTTCCAGTTGGCAACGGCGGCATTGGTCGCGGGAACTTTTCTGCTGTTCTACTCGCTGTCAGCCGTTTTCATACAAGCAGCAAGTGCAAGGAAATGCTTTTACCTGAAAGGTCTGAATACGTTCCTTGTCCGTCAGATTGGCAGTAAAATCCGAACCAATTATCTTGTGGTAACGGTTGTATGCGGATTGCTGACCATCACGATCTGCGCCGTGTCGATTGGCGCGAGCACAGCGCTTGCTATGAACAAAATGTCTCAATCTGCAACGCCCTATGATTTGAACGTGCTTTCCAATGTTTCTGTTGATGGGGACAGCGATATTGCTGCCTATCTCGCTGCACACGATATTACCATAAGCAACTACGCCAAAGCTACAGAGCAAATCAGTGTTTACGAGGCCGATATGACCTACTCTGAACTATTTGAAGGACAGAAAGTCAAATTTTGGCCAATTGATGAAAAAGTTCCTGACAGCAAGGTTTCCGTAATCTCCATTTCGGACTTGAATCGTGCCTTAGCCATGCAGAACAAAGCACCCATCACGCTGAACGATGGCCAATACCTGTTGAACTGCAACTACAATGGAACGTATCGGTATGTTGCTGCTGCATTGCAGAGCCACCCGGAAATCACGGTTGGCGGGGCGACTTTACAGCGTGCAGAAGATAAAGTGTTGCAGGAAACATACATTATGACGTCGGTTGGCAACAATGACCGCGGCACTTTGATTGTTCCCGATTCCGTCACCGCATCACTTGAAAAAGATGTAAATGCGCTTTTGGTGCAATATGAGCCGAATGCAGATTCCAATGAAATTTTGCAAAAGATGATTCCGATTGGATTGGATAGTACACACGGCTATCGGTATGCCGAAAAGAACATGATGTATGAGACATTCTACGGCCTCGATGCCTTGGTGAGCTTCCTTTGCTGCTATATCGGGTTGGTCTTTTTGCTGATTTGCGCCGCACTTCTAGCGTTAAAACAGCTTACCGAAACGACCGACAATGTGTATCGTTATGGCCTGCTGCAAAAGCTGGGCGGTTATTTTACCGGTCTCCACACAAAGCGCAAGGGTTTTCTGCGTGATTTCTTCCTGCAAGGCGTTCACCTCCGATCTCCGCTGCCGTACAGGTCATGGCTGACAAGGGATGTGTAGTAGCTGTCCATCGTGACCGGCGCGTTATACAGCGCCGCCAGCAGATATTTCTTGATATTGCGGACATAGGTGGTG
>ENA-OPNW01000765-OPNW01000765.1-human-gut-metagenome-genome-assembly--contig:-NODE-765-length-18473-cov-32.898577_pt1 | contig 18473 bp, 32 predicted proteins | sample MGYA00241540_ERZ501777 | MGnify/ENA primary metagenome ERZ501777 (study PRJEB25962, sample SAMEA2042615) | human gut metagenome | biome: human gut; feature: human-associated habitat; material: faeces...
CTACCTTTTTAAAATTCACTACCTTTTTAAAATTCACTACCTTTTTAAAATTCACCTCTGAACATTTGTTGTCAGGCCCCCGTGTTCATATATTATCAATATTTTTTCTAATTTTTTGCCACCCCCCGTTAATAATTTTGTAATATTTTGATTTGTTAATAATTTATTCACATTTTTCATAATTTCGTAATATTTTAATCTGTTAATAATTTATTCATATTTTTCATGGTTTATTCATATTCACCTACTCGCTCAAACTTGATGGCTATTAACAATTTGTTCATATTTTTCATGGTTTATTCATATTTATCAACTTGCTTGAAGTTGATGATTATTCATATTTTTCATGGTTTATTCATATTTTACACAGTTTATCTATATGGAATTTTTTGATAGTTGTTCATGAATTGATAATATTTTATAATGGATTTTATAGGATTTTGTAATAGTTTGATAATAATAGCAATTTGCACAAAAAAGAAAAAAGTTTTTGTGCAATACGTAGAAGATACAAAAAAGGTATTGACGTATGCGGGAAAGTGTGCTATAATATATACAGTCAAGGGAACAAGGAAAAGAACAAGCAAAAAGTTAAAATATTGACTTGTTCATAAAATATTTACTTGACAAACCGCAAAAAATATGCTATAATAATTATAGTAAAAAAAGAAAGGTTGTGTTTATTATGGCAAGACAAGCAAAACCCAACACGGAGCGTTTGAAGGCTATCGCCGCACGAAAGGCAGGCGTACCGCTGGAAATCTGGAACGACAGCGAAGAACGGTTCACGGAAAAACACAAACAGTTTTCCACTTTCTATGCGGCAAATAACGCTGCACACGTGGAGGCTGTCGGTTTCCGTAACCTTGAAACTAAAGAAGTTGAGGCGTGGATTATTCCTCATGTAGTTTTTCCGTGGGGTTGTCGTATCACTAAGGCAAGCCGGAAAAAGTCGAAGGACTGCGAAAAGCCTGAAGAACGCTGGACTATTCTGCAATTTGCACCCACAAAGGGCTTCTGTGAATGGCTGAACAAATGCGGTCATTTATTTGGCTGCAAAAAGCTGTTTACTATTAGCTGTGAACAGTTTGAAAGTGACTGGAGAAATTGGGCAGGTGAACAAACAGAAGAAGAAGATGAAGAAAACAATAAGCTGAATAGAGGGCACTATTTTGAAAAGCTGGTTGCAGACTTTTTTGGAGATTGCTATGTATTGAACAATACGCCTTACTATTTAGCTGGAGATGTAACCACCAAAAAAGGCATTGAGATTCAATGTAAATTCACTGGTGCTACTGTTATTAGTGAGAAACAGATAAATAAATAAGCTATAAATGGGTTGTGTGCTATCAGTCATGAATCGGGCAATCATAGAAAGGTAGTGTATTTATATGTATAAGCTGATGAACTGGAATACAATCGAATATTTTGAGGAAAAAGAAGACTGTCTGGAAGCTTGCTTGACTGCAACGCTGGACTTGTACAAGCAGGATTTTGTGGCACTTGCAAATGCAATCTATACGAAAAGCCATTTCGTTGCTTGCAAGGGCGGCTACGTTGACGAAGCAGAGAATGACGGCGACGTTTACACAAAAGAGGAAATGCTGGAATTCTTGTGGGATTTTGCTAGCTGCATGCAGGATTGGAACAAATTTGCAAAAGAAAAAGACTTGCCCTATACAAGAGAAGTTGACGAGATTGAGAAAGATCCATGCTGGTTTGACGATATTGACGACTAAATAAATAAATGTGGTGTAAGCTATAAGCTGAGGTTGGTATAAGGGAATTATAAAAATTGACGTTGATTAAAAAGAAAAGAGGTATTTATTATGTATATTGTAAAAACTGGAAATGCTGTTAAAAAGTTTAGCGTAAAGTGTAATGCCATGGAATACTTCAAAAATCGCCTTGTAAAAACTATTAAAAATAATCCATATTTAACCGGACTGGAAAAAATGTCAGTTATTGCTGCCATTGATGGCTTTATGTATCGTTTTCGCAGTGGGATTGATAACAGCGTCAACGCTTTTGGAATTGAACTGAAAAGTGAATAAAGTATGAATAAGAAGGGCACTGGAAACAGCGTCCTTTTGTTTTTATTTTATTAATTCTTTATTCATAATTCAAATTTGGATTTTGTTTTTATTTTATTAATCTCTTATTCATAGTTTATGCCGTCGTGATTTATGAATAAATTATTTCTTTTTTAACTCTAATAATATTTTAGCATAAGTTATAAATAAAGTCAATTTTATTCATAATTCATACTGGAGAAAATGTTAATATTTTATGAATAGATTTGATAAAAGAAAATGGCAGTATTTTCTACTGCCAAAATTTTATGAATAATATTTTTCATAATTTCTACAAAATTCTTTTCCTTTATTTCTTGTTTTCCGTCTGCTCTGCTTTTTATCATTTCTTAATTGACCTAATCTAGCATGTGTGCAATAATATTTTCTAGCAAATTTATCTTCTGGATAATCTCTTTTATATGAATTATTTTTCATATCGTTTCATCTCCTTTCTACTATTATATTATATCATAATTATAGTATATTGTCAAGTATTTTCTTTTTTAATAAGTTCAATATTTCTATTTATTAATTTGTTATTCACAATTTGTGCCGCCGCAAATTATGAATAAGATGTTAATAAGTTTCTATATTTAATTATGAACGAATAATAAAAAATATTTCTTTTAAAAAGATAAATGTTAATATTTTATCCATTGACTTTTATCTATGAAAAGAGTATAATATAATAGAAGGATTGAGAGAGTAAAGAAAAAAATATGAATCAAAAATAAAACTTGTTCATAAAAAGTTTACTTGACAAATTCTTAAATCTGTGGTATAATATAAGTACAGTAAAGGAAAGGAATTGATACAATGAAAAAGAAAATTTGTGATTATGTTATTAAAAAGTATGGTTTTGAGAATTGGAAAACAATTTTCATTTACAAAATCTTTACAAAATAAGCTATGAAAGGAATTGATTAAAATGAGAAAAAATGTTACTGAAAGAGTTTTTAAGTGTCCAGTTTGTGGAAGTATTACTATTGCTTATAAGAAAAGTAGTAGGAGAACTGCCGCGAATCATGTAAAAACTATGTGGTGTTACAAATGTAAAAAAGTTGAAGATTTTACACAAGTAAAATATTATTAAAATATAGAGAGGTTGTTAATTATGATTAAATATATTATTACAAAGGCATCTGATTCTGATTATAAAGAAATTAAAACTATTTCTTCGACTAATTTTTATAAAATGATTAAGGATTTGCAAAATAAATACGATTGTGAACTAATTGTTGACTTTAATACATTTTATGACGAAGTTGATGTAGAAATTAAGATTTATGATGATTATGTTGAATAAAATGTTAAGAGGAGATTAAGTTCTCCTCTTTTGTTGTTTAATTAGTTAAAAATTTTAAGTCGTTAATATCTTATTCATAATTAGTGCCGCCGCGAAATGTGAATAAGGTATTAATAAGTTTTAAGATAAAATTATTAACTTCTTATTCATAGTTACTACCGGAGAAATATGAATATTCTATGAAAAATATTTCTTCTAAAAAGTTGAATATTAATAAAATATCTATAGACTTTTTGGCGGCAATCTGGTATAATATATTTGTAAGGTTGAGAGAGTTAAGGAAACAAAAAGAATTGTTCATAAAATGTTTACTTGACAAATCAACAAAAATATGTTATAATCATAATAGAGATAAGGAAAGGGCGGTTGTTAAATATGATGACACCAGATGAAATTATTAGAATACTCTCCGATACTTCTTTTGAAGAACGACTGAAAAAAGAAATGGCAGAAATCAAGAGAATGAAGAAAGAGTTTGCAGAACTTAGGGAAGAAATTCAGGAGCAGATTGACAAGCTGGACAAGCTTGAAAAGTAATTCATAAAAGATTTACAAAAAGTCTATTGACTTTTAAATTCAAAAATGTTATAATAATAATAGAAAATTGATAAGAGCCGCACTTGTAAAAACGGAGAAAGAGTTTTATTATGAAAAAGTTTGAACACATTGCAATTATGAGTGGTATTTATATTCTGTTTTTCTCAATTTATATTAACGCATCTTATCTTATTTCAATTCTTTTGAATTTGATAGTATCAAAAATTTTTGATATTCCTTTTAATGATACCAGCACTATTATTGTAAGTGTTGTTATTACACTGTTCTGTATTCTTCATAAAAAGACTAATGCGGCAGTAAAAAGAATGACCAAAACTTTTGAATATTAAGTAAAATTTTAGTGGCAGATTCTTAATGAGTCTGTCACATTTTATTAATATCTTATTCATAATTGAAGCCGTCGCGAATTGTGAATAAACTATTAACAAGAAATTTCTACCTGCTCCTTAAAAGTTCACAAAATATACATTGACATTCGCCGCGAAAAGTAGTATAATAAATACATAAGGTAAAGGAAAGGCGGCAAGAGAATGAAAGCAAAAATTTATTCCTTAATTGTTGAATTGAATTGTTATTTTTTAGTATTGGCGGCAATTTTTACAGTTATTGGTAGCAATTGGGGTTCAAGAATATTTGTTTACACTTCTTTAATAGGATTAATTGATTCTATTAAAAATAAGGTAAAAAGTGGAATCATTATTAATAGTACTTTTTTGGCAATGAATACATATTTTGTTATTAAAGTCTTTACAAATTTTTAATTGACTTTTCTAATGAGATATGGTATAATAGTTATAGTAAAAGAAAGGCGGTAATTATAATGACTATTAAGGAATTGTATGAATGGGCGAAGGAAAATAAAAGTGAAAATCTTCCGGTTTCTGTTAGATATTGGAACATACTCAACGAAGAATATAGTTTTGAAGAAATTCATTTATCAGATTTAGAAGCAGATAGCACCGAAATAATTATTTGTATAGACTAATGAAAGGTGATAATTATAAAGTTCACATATTGTTTACAAAATATACATTGACATTCGCCGCGAAAAGTAGTATAATAATATTGTAAGATAAAGAGAGATGATAAACTCTTAAAAACATAGAAAGAGGTTAATATGAAATACTTTTATGAAATTTACGATACTTGTGGAGATGATATGTTTGTAAAGCATTTCCAGAACACGGAATCCGTTGAGGATTTTGTGAGAAATAAGGTTAATGAACTTCAGGCAAATGTAGAAGAATATATGAAGGATTTTGAGATTTTCCGTGACAACGAAACAAGTCTGGACGGCGTTACTTTTACATTTCTTGGATATGTTGTTGAAAGAATTTGGTTCGACGATTAAGTAATTATTAAGAGAGTGTTACAGAAATGTAACACTTTTTTATTAATGTTTTATTCACAATTGCAGCCGACTAATTATTAAGAAATTATGTCTTTCGCCACCAATAGAATTAATTAATATTTTATTCATAAATTACGACGGGGCGAATTATGAATAAGGTGTTAAGAAACTATTTTCTAAAATTCATATAGTGTTTACATAAAGTTCATTGACATTTACCGCTGAATATGATATAATATAAGTACAGTAAAGGAAAGGAGAAAGCAAAAATGAAAAAAATTTACAATGCTTTCGTTGGTTTGTCTGTTATCTTTTTTATCTGGTTTCTGATTTCGTTTGTTAACTTTAATACTGCAAACGATCCATTTTCTAGAAACTACCAAAATCCGGCAGCGTGGAACTTGATTACAATTATAACAGAAAGTTCACAGAATGTTTATTGACAACTCGCTGGAAATATGGTATAATAAGTATATAAGATAAAGAAAGGCGGTACTACCGTATGAGTAAAAAATGTTGGTTTGATTTGGACGGCACACTTTATAATCTTTATAACATTCCGGATTGGTTGGACTATCTGGAAAACGAAAAAGAGGGAATCTTTATCAAAGGTGAACTCATGGTAAACGAAGAGGATTTCACTGGCGAAACTATGCGGTGCATGGCTAACGGTTGGGAATTTGGCGTTATTAGCTGGCTTCCTATGAGTGCAAGCCCAGAGTATGAGGAACAGTGCAGAAAGGAAAAAATGGAATGGATTAAGAAATATTTACCTTTTGTTAAGGAAATAAATATTGTTCCTTATGGAGTACCAAAACAAAATTGCATTCAGAAAAAAGCAAAAACTATGGTTTTGATTGATGATAATATAGAAGTTTGCAAGGCATGGGATACTTCCAAAATGAGGAAATCTATTAACGTTAATGAACATTTTGACGTTATGGCGGCATTACAGAGTTTAGACTAAAATTTTAATAAAAATGGCGGATTTGTTAATGAATCCGCTTTTTCGTTTACTTTTTATTCACAAATCGTGCCGCCGCGAAATGTGAATAAGGTATTAATAAATTCATTTTTTAACTTAATTAAAATATTTCTATTCTATTAACGAATTGGCGGCGATAGGTAAGGTAATAATTTCCAGTTGTTCACAAAAACTTATTTTTTCATTAAAGAAAAATCTATTGCTATTTTCTCTAGGATATGATATAATATAAGTACAGTAAAGGAAAGGAGCGAATGAAAAATGAAAAAAGAAAAATTCAAATCTGTTCACAAAAAGTTTACTTGACAAAATCTCAAATCTATGGTATAATAGATATAGAGAAAAGGAAAAGAGCAAAACGAAAAAAAAGGAATATTATGAATCTAGTTCATAAATTCTTAAAAAAGGATTTACAAAAAATCCATTGACAAATTGCTTACAATATGATATAATATATATGTAAGGTAAAGAAAACAAAACATTGAGAGCCGTACTCGTAAAAACGGAGAAAGAGGCTTATTATGGCTAACAAGACCTACACAACTATCAAGAACGAAATCCGTGCCGCTGCTGTTGAAACCCTGAACAATGCACTGATCGCCGCTTATGGCGAAGCTGCAATCACTGGCAAGGTAGGTGCAAGTGAAATCTGCGTTTGCGTCGGCATTGACGACGAAACAGGAGCAAAGCAGTATGTGACTTTTGCCCCGACTGTCAAGGACTTCCGGACTTATAAGGCAACGAAGAAAACCTTCACGGCGTATGACGGCGAAAAGGCTGTACAGGCATTTTCTGACAAGATTGCAGAACAGGCAGAAAAGAAGGCAGAAATCGCACGGAAAAAGGCAGAAAAGATTGCAAAGGATAACGAAATGCGGGCAAAGCGTAAGGCGGAAAAGGAAGCCGCCAAGAATGCGGACTAATTCATAGATTAGTCACATAAAAGAAAAGGATTGGGCAAATGTGTCCAGTCCTTTTCGTTTTTTCTTTTTAATTAAAAAATTTAACTTGTTAATATTTTATTCATAGTCGCCGCCGTCCTAATTTATGAATAAGATATTAAGGAAATATTTTTTAAGATTAAAGAAAAGTTCATAGAATATCTATTGATTTTCGTTCTGGAATGTAGTATAATATTATTGTAAGATAAAGAGAGATGATAAACTCTTAAAAACATAGAAAGAGGTTTATTATGAAAAAGTTAAAAGAGGTCTTTATTAAATTCTTTTTACGTATAGCACCACTATTTTTTATTGTGGCAACTATTTTAGTATTTGCATTGTACCATACCTATGAGAAATCCCAACAAACAATGTATAATAATGGTATTCATGAAGAAGACAACGGGAAATGGGAAATAGTTTCAGTTTATAAGGGCGGAAATTATTATGCTTGTGATAAATGCGGAAAAATTATTCACACTTATAACACAAATAATTAATAGATAATCTATTGAAAGAGTATTGTATTTATTACAATACTCTTTTTTATTAACATCTTATTCATAAATCATGCCGCCGCAAATTATGAATAAAATATTAATAAGTTTTTATTCGCCGCAATAGAATGTTTACAAAAATTTCATTGACAAATTTCTTAGAATATGATATAATATAAGTACAGTAAAGGAAAGGAAGGTGCAATAAATGAAAAATTGCAACTATAAGAAAAATGATATGGGTAAATATGTAGAAGATATTTACAACAAAAAGACTTTGAAAAAAGTTCAAAAGAAAAAGAATCGTGCCGCTAACAAAAATTGGAAAATGTTCATAGAAAATTAACTTGACAAATCACACAAAATGTGATATAATAATATTGTAAGGAAAAGAGATTGACAGGTGAGAAAGTCGGTAAAACACAGAAAGAGGTAAATTATGGCATACTACACTGATTTGATGGAAATGAAGAACGATACTGCAAGAAAAAATGCAATTCGCGAACGCATTGCAACAGTCATTGAAAAGGCAATGATTGAGGAATTCGGTGCGGAAAATGTACGCCGCATGAAAAATACTATTGCCGCCGCCGTTGGTGAAGTTACAAACAAGGCGGGGCAGACAATGGACGCATGCGTTGAAATTGCCCCGAAATGTTGTTCTTGGGATTATGTGGTAAAAAAGAATGGAGATGAAATTGAGGAATACAACCTTGACGCGGCATATGAAGCATATAACGAAAATCTTACGATTAAACAAAGAGAACGTGAACAGCGTAAGGCAGAACGTGAGGCTAAAAAGAAAGAAAAGTAAGATTAAATATTAAGAAAGGATTAAGGCAATGGGAAGAAATTCCCATTGTTTTATTTTTTCTTTTTAATTAAAAATTTTAAGTTGTTCATTCTTTATTCATAATTAAAGCCGCCGCAAATTATGAATAAAATATTAATAAGTTTCTATTCGCCGCAATCTTTTATTCATAATCTGCGCCGAGAAGTATGAACATTCTATTAACAGATTGGCGGCGAACGTCAAGGCAATAACTTTCATCTTGTTCATAAATCAAATACAATTAGTTTATAGAAAGTCTATTGCTATCTAGCCGGTAATATGATATAATATATATACAGTCAAGGGAACAGAGAAAACGAAAAGAAAAAATCGTTCACAAAATGTTTACTTGACAAATCACTGAGAAAGTGATATAATATTATTAGAGGGTAAGAGAAAAATAGAAAATTAACACTCTTACCAGAAAGGAAAATTATTATGAAAAAGTTTGTTGTGCTGGACGTTGAAGGAGCTTCTATCTGCCGCCCCTATAATGTAGGTTACGTGGTAACGGATAAGCATGGAAATATTTACCACTCTAGAAGCGTGGCGATTCACCCTTGCATTATGGAAAATTTGCAGAGAAAAGCCCTTATTGGCTGCGAAGAAATGGCACATAAAAATATTTCTGAAGTAGAATCCGATTGCATGCGAAAGTATGAACATTTCTTTTCCATTGAAGAATTCCGTAAAGTATTTATGAACGATATGGAAAAATTTGGTATCAAAACAATTTGGGCGTACAATTGTACTTTTGATAAAGGAGCAATGAAAAGATTGTTTCTGGATTGTGACGAAAATTTTACAGAAAAATTTGAATGGCTTGACATTATGACAGCAATTCTCTTTACGAAATTGTTAACAAAAAAGTATGTTAAATTTTGCCGGAAAAATGGTTTTGTGACAGAAAAAGGCAATATCCAAACTAAAGCAGAAATTGTGTACAGATATTTAACGGGAAATGTAGAATTTGTTGAAGAACATACAGGTCTTGCTGATGTAATGATTGAAAAGGAAATTCTTGTTAGTGCGTACAAAACTAGAAAAAAAATTCATGGCGAAGTAGTCGTACCGTGGAAAAGATTGCGTGATTTTTGCGAAGAAAATAGTATTTAATTTGTTCATAAAGAATTGAATAGAATGTGAATGGACTGGCGGAATCTTCTGCCAGTCTTTTCATTGTTTCTTAATAATTAAATCTTTTAATTTATTCATTCCTTATTCACATTCGCCGCAATAGATTAACTTGTTAATATCTTATTCACAATTGCCGCCGGAACAATTTATGAATAAAATGTTAATAAGTTTCCGGAGCGAACTATGAATAAAAGATGAATAAGTTTTTTACTTAACTTTGTTCACAAAATATTTACTTGACATTTTCGCTGAAGTGTGGTATAATATAATTACAGTAAAGGAAAGGAGAACGAAAAGAAATGTATAAAGTTTATTGCCATTCGTTCGATTATTCAAAAATAGTTGCAAGCAAAGCAGAAGCAATGGAAACATTTAAGAAATATTATCTTGAAATGTTGGAATTTGTTCAAAATTCCAAAGAATGGAAAGCAAAGGATATTGCAGAATTTGTTGAAAATGCAATGGATTCTGTAAATGATTTTATGAACGGAAAAGTTAACGAATTCCATTTAAATCCAGTGGGAATGGGCATCTGTCCGTTCACAAAATCTTAATAAAAAGTTTAAGAAAAATCAATTGACATTCGCGGCTAAATGTGGTATAATAAATACAGAAAGTGAGGTTGATAATATTGATTAAGTACACAAAAAACGGCGTTTCTACTATGGTAACTAAAGAGGAAATGAAAAAGATTCTTTTGCGGTACTGCAAGATTCGCAAGATTGAAAAGCGTAAAGCATTTATGAATAAGATTACTAAAAACTGGTAACTAATTCACAAAAAGTTTACTTGACAAATTCTAAAAAGTATGGTATAATAAATATAGAAAGTGAGGGAAAAGAAAATGACATGGACATAGTTCATAAAGTCTTAACAAAAAGTTTAAGAAAAATCAATTGACATTTACCCGAAAATATGGTATAATAAATACATAAGATAGAGAACCGGAACTCATTAAAAACCGGAGAAAGAGAGTATATTATGATGACTTTTAAGAATGATTCTATGGTAAAGAACCAGAACGAAGCACGCGTTGCATTCTCTGAAATGCTCCATGAGTTTCTCGTTGAGAAGTTCGGTGAAGAAAATGTTACGTTGGTAGGTACTAATGAATATGCTTTCGTTTTCGGCACTGTTGAAAATAAGCATGGTACTTTTGACATGGTACTTGATGTCAAGCCGACAGCAAAGAACTATGAGGACACTATGCGGAGCAAAAAGGTTGTTGAAGCATTCGACAGAGTGACTGCCGGCGAAATGTACGCAATGGAAGTTAAGGAAAAAGAGGAAAAGAAAGCCGCCGAAAAGGCAAAGCGTGAAGCAGAAAAGAAAAAGGAAAAGTAAAATTTATTAAATAGATATGAACGAAGTGGTAAGGATTTCCTTACCACTTTTTGGTTTTTATTTAGTTAAAAATTTTAAGTCGTTCATTTTTTATTCACAATTGCCGCCGTGGTAAATTATGAATATAATATTAAAAAACATTCACGTTAAAATCAATAATTCTTTTTTGAGCGTTTAAGAAATCTTTCATTTCTTCTTCGCCGCTTAAAAGTTGTGAATAAGTTTCCATTTTTTTATTGTAGTTATCATTAAAATAAGTTAAAACAAAGTATCTCATAGCTCTTCCGTCATATATAGTTTCTTTTACATCAAAATTAATAATTTCTAATCCCTACAATAGTAACAAATAGTCAAAAATTCTAATTCTGTTTTCTGCTTTATCACTCAAATTCAAATCTTTTAACAAATTAGTAATATAAAAACTTTTATTTTTCTCTACTGCATACCAATATCTCTTCAAATCAAACAATAGTTCAATAATCTTTTCATGCATTGTTCCTTTTTTACTATATTGATTTTTATATAATGCCAATTCTGTGAAGAAATTGGCAGTTTTTGCATCAATAAAATCTTCAATATTAAATGGCGGAAAAATCCAAACAGGAACATATTTTTTCTTTTCTTTACTCCAGCCTTGTGATTCTTTTATTAAACCAATTTTAAATAATGTTTCTAATTTTTTGTTTAATGTAGGACGAGATATACCTAAATCTTTAGCAACTTGTGTTTTTGTAAAAGTATCACAATATAAATATCTATGCTTTTCCTTATAGTCTTCAATTACTTCTCCAGTTTCTTCATCAATAAATAAAATTTTTTCATTGTTCTTTTTGCTTGCGGTTAAAAAATATACATAAACTATATCAGAAAAACTTCTCAATTTTTCTGTTGAATTTTCATTATTCATTCTCTCTACCTTCTTATTTATTTTATCATAATCCATTGAAATTTTAAAATTTCTATTATTTTCTATCATTTATTTCACCTTTTCTTATAATATTTGTGAGATTTCTCACAATAAATAAGTAAAATGTAAAGAAAAATATTATAATAAATTCAATTTTTTTACAATGCCGAGAAAAAATGTAAAAATTCGTAGTATCTTTTTCGCCTCGTGTAAAAATTCGTAGGATCTTTTTAGGCGAAAATGTAAAAATTCGTAGGATCTTTTAAAAAATGTGTAAAAATTCGTAGGATATACTTATCTATTATTATCTAATATGGAGAAAAGATTTTTATAAAATTTTTCATTCTCACATTAAAAGATAATAAAAATAGAACAATTTAATTTTTATTCACAATTGCCGCCGTGGTAAATTATGAATATAATATTAATAAACAATGATGCCGCCGCAATAAAACGTTTACAAAAAAGTCATTGACAAATTCTCTTAGTTATGGTATAATATAAGTACAGTAAAGGAAAGGAGAAAAACGAAATGGATAAATATAAAAAAGTCATTGGTTTCCTATCTCAACTAGATAGAGATTTAATAGAATGTATTGGAGAAGAATTCTCCGAGATTAACGATCGTACATTTTTACATTTTATGGGATATGATAATATAATAAAAGTTTTCTCATATTTAGAAAAGTATTTTCCTAATGGTGTTACTTATAAATTCAAAAGAAAAGATGAAAATTATTATTCAATTTTTGGAAAAATTTATTGTGAAACAAATTTAAAAAAATGGTATACAGAAACAACAGAAGTATATATTTATAATTATTTTGAATGGAAAACTTTTTCAGTTTTAACTTGTACAGATGATTGTCTTTATTGTCACAAAAACAAGTTACGCCGTGAAGGTTGCCCGCGTAGAAGTATTTTTCTTCTTGAAGAATTTTATGATTTTGTTTTGACTATTATTGAAAAGGGGTTAAATAATAATGAATAAGTATGAAGAAGTTATTAAGGTATTGTCACAAGTAGACCGTGAAACATTGGAAAGACTTGTAACAGGATTTCTTAATATTTATGATTACGGATATTTTTTAAAGTATGAGGATTCAAGAGAGGTTCTTCGTAATTTTATAAAATATTTTCCGCATACAGATGTTAGATTAGTAAAGGCTACAGTAAATGATAGTACATTCTCAGTTTTTGGAGATATAATTGAAACAAGCCATTTAAAAGAAGAACAATATTGTCTTGTTAGATGGAACAAAAATGCAGACAATTTTGATAAAAAAAGTCTTTCTGTTCTTAATATTGCAAAATGTGATTATTGCTTCCATGAAGAATGTAATGATTGTTGTTATGAAAATATTTTCTTTATTGAAGAATTTTATAATTGTTGTTTAAATCAAGAATTTATTAAAAATCTTATTAAAGAATTAAAAAATTCTGATGAAAAAGTTAAAGAAAATAATAAAAATAAAGAAAAAAAGGAGAATAATATGGATAATTTAAGAACAATTGCAGAAAAATTGGTTGATGATTTTAGCGAATATGAAGAAATTATTGATAAATTGAGAGATGTTGGAGTGTCAGATGAGAAAATTTATAATATTTTCTATGAAATTCTTAAAGATATTATCGAATAATTAAGTAAATCGTATCCAGAAAGTGAAATTTCTGGACATTTTTCTTTTTTTATTTAGTTAAATATTTTAAGGCATTCATATCTTATTCACAAGTAACGCCGGACCACTCTATGAATAAAAAGTAAATAAGTTTTTTCGTTAATCTCTTATTCACAATTGAAGCTGCCGAATTATGAATAAAGTGTAAATAGTTTGCCGCCGAATGGTAATTGAAATTGTCAAGTGCTTGACAAGAAATTGCTCTTACTTTAATTTGCTTGTCAAGAGATTGACTTATATTAAAGTGCTCTTGAGCTATGCTTTACAATGCGAGCTGGTAAATTTTAGAAAAAATTTTTGGAAAAAGCTGGTAAAATGAGCTGGTAAATCTTGAAAAAAATTTTTGGAAAAAGCTGGTAGGGAGCTGTAAAATTGAAAAAAATTTAAAAAAAATAAGAGCAGACTAGTGACCTGCTCTTTTGGTTATTTTTAATGGTAAAATTTGGAAGGGCGGCATTAATTAAATTTATAAATCCGCTTTTCTTCTTCCTTTGTTATTGCTGTAATACTAGTCTTATCAGCTACGATTGTTTCTAATTGTTGATTAAAAGCATCGTCGGCTTTTGTTAATGTATAAATAACTTTTTCTACTTCTCCATCTTTTACTATGTGACCTGTATAGTCTATAAGATCAAGACCTTTAAGAATTCCTAAAATTAAATGAACATAGTCGTCTTTATCGGTATTGGTTAAGCTATATCCTAAATTAGCTTTTATTAAACGTGTCGTAAAGGTTCTGTCGTCTGAACAATAATAAATCTTTAATAAACATAACGTTTTAATAATATCTTCTGGTGGGAAGCCTAATCCATTATAAGCTGTGCTTAGGTATCTACATGTTTTAACATTTAAAATTCTGTTAGATTCTATAAAAGGAATCTTAAATATTTTTCTACCTCTATGTTCTGTTTCCATTATAAGCCCTAAATCCTTTAAAATATTTAACTTTCTGTAATAAGTTGACTTAGATAATCCTAATTTTGTATAAGTATCTTTATGTGAATATTTCTTTTCGCCGTTTGGACCTTTATCTAAATAAATATAATTATAATTTTCAATGTATTGTCCTGCAACTCTCTTTGGGTTGTGTTTGCTAATAGAATATAAATAAGTATAGAGTATATCACTCATGGCTTTAAATACATCATCTTCTTCTGGTAAAGCGAAATTCCAATCACTCATATTTCTCACCTCCCAATTTATATGTAGAGTTCCAGAATTAAAATTCTAACGAAAAAATTTTTGGAACTCATTTAAAAAAAGTTCCAAAATCACTACGAGAAATTTGAAAAAGTTCCAAAATCACTACGGGGAAAAATTTTTAGTTCCAAAATCACTATGGGAATTATTAAAAAAGTTCCAAAATCACTACGGTTATATTATTTATGTTAGATTAGTGTAGTCTTAACTTCGCGGCGAATAGATTAATCTAAAAGGAGTTGTAAAATTGAAAAAAATTTAAAAAAAATAAGAGCAGGCTAGTGACCTGCTCTAACTTAATCTTCAAATTTTACTAATGGCTCTTCATTTAGTAAGGCATTTTTAATATCATTTGGAATGACGTCATGCTATTCAGTAGTTAGTACTCTTGCTAACTCGCCGCCATCTGTATAATAGTTAACTTTTTCAATCACAAAATATGAAATCTCTTGAGAATAATTAGGAATCATTTTTGTTTCAATCCTAGCTTTTATTAAATTTATTTTCATTAGCCACAATAAAGCTAAGTATAATCTTTTATAAGTTTTTGTTTCTTTTTTAAGCCCCATTAATTCTCTAGCTTCTTTTAATGTAAATTCTGCTTCATTATAACCCATATTTAAATATTGTTCTTGTAGATTTGCTAGAAATAAGTATAATTTAAGTTCTGTTTCATCCACTAAAAAGTCTGTTCTAATTTTATTTAAGGTTTCTCGCGGCACAATTCTGTACTAAGTTTTTTCTTTGCTTAACTCATAATAGCCTAATGTATATTTCTTTCTAGCCATGAAAGCTTCACTCCAAGTTGAATAGTCCCATCTATTATCTCTTCCATTATATACCACTAATCCAGTATCTTCTAAAATCTACCAATACTTTTTTATAGTTTCATTTTTCATACCTAATTCTTTGCTAATCTTAGCTAATGTAAAATCCTTTTGGTAAAATCGCCGCGGCTTATTTTTACTTACAAATTTAGATAAGCATACTAAATAAGTATATAATCGCATTGAATTTTTTTGAACTTTATCTCCCTACGAAACGATTGGTAAATTTTCTCCTCTTGCTTTATCTAATTGTTGAGTATTTGTTACTAGCATTCAACAACACCTCCATTTCTTTCTATCAAAAAGTATGAAGGGGAAATTTTTTCTAAATAAAAAACTGACTTTTCCCGAAAGTATTACAGAAATTTCCCCAAAGTATTACAGATATGCCCGAAAGTATTACAGGAGATGCCCGAAAGTATTACAGAAATTTCCCCAAAGTATTACAGGAATCTCCTACATTATCTTAGAGGAAAGTCCAGAAAATAACTTAGTCAAACTTCAAGTCTTAACTTCGCGGCCAATAGATTAATCTAAAAGGAGTTGTAAAATTGAAAAAAATTTAAAAAAAATAAGAGCAGGCTAGTGACCTGCTCTTTTGGTTATTTTTAATATCATTTTTAATTTACACAATAACAGCTTTCATCAAAAAGCTATAACCGCGCATCTATCTCTTTAATAATATCTTTATCAGCTACAACTTCTTCTTCTTTAATTTCTCTTTCTGTATACTTGACATAGTAATATACCTCTTTTAATTCAAAACACTCTGTTTTAAAATTCTTTTCGTTTAAATAATAAGTATTTTCAAAATCAATTAGTCCAATACCCTTTAATAGATATAATGCGGTTTTTATTTTTTTATTATAAGTACTACCACTATCAGAAATTTTAAGAAAATCTCTTAAACATTCATAGCTAATACTTTTATTTTTCCCAGAATATTTATCTACTTGAATATCTCTAATTGTACAACATAGTATATATAATTTTAATTCAAGTTCGTTTAAATTAAAAATTGTATTTAATTTTTCGAGTGTAATTTCTGGAATAGGAGTATAATATCTAGGCCTTGGAATTTTATAATAACTCTTTTTATCTCTTTCTTTCCACACTTTAAACGCTTCTTGTTCTTTTGCTTTGCGAAAAGCTGTTTTATTGACTTTTCCTGTTTCCTATGATATAAAATCTTCTTCATGAATTTGATGAAATTGCTCTTCTCCTTTAAAAATTATAAGTCTATTCATTTCTAACTCATAGAGATATAATTTAGTAGTCTTTGGCTATAAACCAGTACATCGCTGAATTTCTGTTAAGACTAAATTCTTTTGCTAGAAGATGCGGCCATCACTGTACAAATCTTTTCCGGCTATACAGAGTAGATAAGAATATAATTTCATAGAATTTTTTTGAATATCATCTTCCTCTTTTACCATTGCGGCATAAGTATTTAATTTTTCTTTTCTCATTACAATCCCTCCTTTGTTCTATTATTATAGTAATTATGACTAAAATTTTCTTTAAAAAATTCGGGTGTGTTATTTTTAATATCATTCAGGTTTTTTTTAATATCAATTTCGGTTATCTTTAATATCAATTCGGGTTTTTTTTAATATCAATCTCGGTCATTTTTAATATCTTATAGTATTATTATAGTATAGAGTCGTAACCAACTTCGCGGCGAATAGATTAATGCAAGCTGGTAAATTAAAAAGGAGCAGACTAGTGACCTGCTCTTTTGGTTATTTTTAATATCAAATTTTTGAACTAATAATTTTTTCCCATTCTGGAGTAATTTCTCCAGTTTCTACTAGTCGTTGATAAGATTCTTTAAACATGTCTGGCAGCTGTGATCTAACCCAATTAATTTTATATAAGTCAATTGGCGCGCCATGATAATTTCTTCCTTCAACTATTGTATAATCTACCAAACTAGCACCGCGTAATAAAGTTAGTAATTCTCTTATATGCGCTGAATTCTTACTGATTGGCTTATTATTTTTTAAAGAATATCCTAATTCTCTATGTAAGTCAACTATAGAAAAAGTTTCATTGCACACCCATTTGTCCCACATAACAACATATAGTTTAATAATTTTATCCTGCTCTCCCATATAATATAAAAGAAAGTCAAGAGTATCTTTAGGAATAAGAGTATAGTAATCCGGCTTAGGAACAAGATAGTACCTTCCTTCTTGAATTACATAACCACGCTTCTTTAAATCATTCATTCGAGTACCTACAGTATGATTGTTTAAATGCAATGCCTCTGCTATCTAAATATTAGTCATCTTCTCTACATATCGATGAGATTCTCTGCCATTGGGGTTATATTTACTTTGTAACAATAAATAAGCATAAATTCTATCATTACAATTTTTATCTTTTAAAAAGAATCCTTCTTGTATATTTGGAAAACTGTAATTCACCACAATATCGCCTCCTTTCTATTATAATAGTAATAAAATTGCGCATATCCTATAAAAAAATAAGTCGGGATTACAATTTTTCAATATTATAATAAAATTTTTGATAAAAAAGAAACTGAATAATGTATTATGAAGCCTTTTTTGGTTAAAAAGTATCGCCTTTTGCTAAAAAGTATCGCCTTTTGTAGTAATTTTGGTTAAAAAGTATCTACGTGTGGCTAAAAAGTATCGCCTTTTTGGTTAAAAAGTATCGACTTTTATCTATTAGAGAATTTATCTATTAATTTTAGTGTAGTCTTAACTTCGCGGCCAATAGATTAATGCAAGCTGGTAAATAAAAAGGAGCAGGCTAGTGACCTGCTCTTTTGGTTATTTTTAATGGTAAAATTTGGAAGGGCGGCATTA
>ENA-OPNW01000767-OPNW01000767.1-human-gut-metagenome-genome-assembly--contig:-NODE-767-length-18417-cov-4.382039_pt1 | contig 18417 bp, 17 predicted proteins | sample MGYA00241540_ERZ501777 | MGnify/ENA primary metagenome ERZ501777 (study PRJEB25962, sample SAMEA2042615) | human gut metagenome | biome: human gut; feature: human-associated habitat; material: faeces...
TGCCGATGGAGGGGGCGGTGGTTGAAAACAGTTGGCAGAGCGTGTCGGTCGCCTTCTGTCCTGTGGTCACGATGGCTTTGCATTGAGGAATGTGGCTCAGCAGTTCAGAGATGTCTGTTGGGGCGACAATTTCGAGGAATTTGTCGGAAGCATTTCCTTGCAATCGTCTTACGGCGCAGGCCGTGTCGTAGATGGCGATGCCTTTTTCCGTGAGGAAGTCCACGAGCGCCTGCTTCTTAAAGCGCTTGTTGGGGACATCGACAAAGGCGTTCTTGTCGTTGTAAAACAAGAGGCCGAAGATGCGCCACATGTCGTTTTGGAGGTTGGGGTAGAAAAAATCGATTGACCACCGCTTTTGCGGCGGGGGAAAACTTCCGAGCATAAGCACTTTGGCCTCTGCTGGCAGAAAAGGTTTCAGAGGATGGTGCTCCACGGGCGCTTCCAGTGTCGGCAGCGTTGGGGACGCGTCATTTGCGGGACGACTGGTTGCGGTAGTGCCGCTTTTTGTTGAACATGAATCCGGCATAGATGTTGACGTAGTTGATATAGTTGCTCAGAGAATATTTGTTTTTGGTGTAGTCGTAGGCATGCGTGATGACAGAGGCGCCTGCGAAGTAGTGGCTGTTGTTCCACACCAAGCCCACACGTGAGATGAAATCAAGTTTGAAGTTCTTTATGTTGTTCTCCCAGATGTCTTCACTTCTGACCCGTTCCCCCTTCGACCACTTAAGGCCGAGCGAGGGCGTCAGCGAAACGGCAAAGAGCCAGTTTTTAGCAAACACCCAGTTGTAGGCGTAACCGCCGTTGATGCTGCAGTTGCGATAGTCGGTCTTCGCAATCTTCAGTTCGTCGATGAGAGGGATTTTCCCCGTTTCCTCATCGGGCGTCACCAATGGGGCTGGAAGACGGGTGTGGTCGAAATCGACGCTTTGGTGGGAATAGTTAAAACCAAGTAGCCACGAACCGCAGCTCTTTCTTTGCACCGTGCTTTGCGAGAATGCTGCGGGATAAGAGAAGTGGCGGTGGTTGAACACGTAGTAGGCCCCCAACGAGAAGGTGTAGGTGTCAAGGCCGGAGAATTTCTTTCGGCGCACGCTGTGGGCGATTTCATCAGAAAAGCCAGAGGCTTTTTGGAGAGTGAAATCGCCAGTGTTGCGAATGTATACCAAGTCACACCCCAGCATGCTGCTGTAGAGGCTTAGGTTGAACTCCGTTGATTTTGTGGCCGACTGAGGGTGGCCGATGTCGAAGGTGTATCCCAGAAAAATCCAGCGCCATCCGAAGTAAGGCCCCACTTTGAAGCCCGGTTGCGGGGCGGCCTGCAGCGACTGCGAATTTCCATCGGCATCCGTTCCCTTAAACCGGTAAAACTGGTAAAAGTTGGTGTTTTGGAGCATCGCAGTGTAGTTGTAATAGTTTGGGGCGATATATTCGGTGTCATAATCGTCAAACCCTCTGACGAAGCGCTTAATCCAAGACCCTGTCTTCTTGATTTTCGCCTTCAGGCGTTTTCTCTCTCCTTTATCTGTGGGCAGGGAGTCATTGGGGATGGTCTTGGCAGTGGTGAGCGTGTCGGAATCGTCAGTTTTGGTCTGCAAGAATGTATGGTTTGTTGCGCTCAAGTCATTCGCCTTGTCACAACGTTCAAAGGCCGCAACGCCTGAAGGGGCTGCGGCTAAGAGGCAAAAGGAGAATATCAACCGGTTGAAACAACGGGACGAAAGAGCGTGCATTTGCGATGAAAGGTTGGGGAAGTCGGAGCTGTGTTTAGTGCTGGGGTAGTGCAGGGTGCTTGTAACTGTGGTGTGCCAGGCATGATGATGTGCCCTTTTGTTTGAATCAGCCCCTGTTTAGTAATGCATTACTTAGAGCTTGCCAAGAATTTTGTCGACTACCCAATTTACGGAAGTGGCGCTGATGCAGTCGCACGTACAGATGGCCTTGTTTTGCAAATGTTCAACCACGAGCTTGATGAGCGGTAACTGTACGCAGGCGGGATTTTCAATGGCAAATTCCTCACGGCCCTGTGCTGTGTAAAGCACGATGGGGGCATAGGTGAACACCGAAAAACTGACCTGTCCTGCGTCGCCGATAATCTCGATGCGGTCTTCTTTCGCACTTTCGTGTGCCACGAAACACCATGACCCCGAGCCCGGTGTGCCATCGGTGAAGCGGAAACAGGCGCTCACCGTGTCTTCCGTCTTGTATAGTCCGCCGCGGTTGGCGGTGTAGCCTTCGGCTTCAATGATTGGACCGAACATCTCTTGCAGGAGGTCTATCTGGTGAGGCGCCAAATCATAGAAATATCCGCCGCCAGCAATGTCAGGCTGAACACGCCAAGGAAGATTGTCGCGGTTGTAGTCTAAGTCGCGCGGAGGAACGGCAAAGCGTATTTGGATGTTGATGGGGTTGCCGATTCTTCCGCTCTTGATGATTTCCTTCACCTTGAGAAAATACGGCAGGTAGCGTCGGTAGTAGGCCACGAAGCAGGGCACGTTTGTTTTTTCTGCAATGCGGTTAATACGTCCGCAGTCTTCATAGTTTGAAGCCATCGGCTTTTCGATATACACCGCTTTGCCACTCTTCATGGCCATGATGGCGTAGGTGGCGTGTGTTGAAGGAGGCGTTGCGATGTAAACGGCGTTGACGTTGGGGTCGTCCACCAAGCGTTGGGCATCGTCATACCATTTTGGGATGCCGTGGCGTATGGCATAAGAACGCGCCTTCTCCTTGTTGCGGCTCATCACCGCAACTACTTTGGAACCATCTACTGCCGAAAAGGCAGGACCGCTTTTCTTTTCTGTGACTTCACCGCAGCCAATGAAGCCCCATCTTATAGTTAAGTTATCTGTCATGCCACAAAGATAGTAAATTTTTGTGTACCTTTGCAGGCAATCAAAATAAAATAAGGAATGTGCTGAAAATTCCTGTTACGCCGATTTTTCTCCTGCCGCAAGCGAAAAAGACTTGCTGGAGGGGGCGATTCGATGTGTAATTATATAAATGTATATAGTGCTTAAGATATGAAACAAGTTCCTAATAGTATAAATGAACCCCAAGGCACGGGGAAAGACTGTGATGTCATTGCTCCCATGCAGTCGCATCGCGGAATGAAAGGGTGTCTGCGCGATGGTTGGCGCATCTTTGCCCTCCAGGCGCGTAAATTTTCTCTCCAGCTTCTTCCAGTATCGTTGCTGGTGGGCATTGCCGCGCTCGTTTTTTTTGCGAGTTGCTACCATGCCGTGTTGAAATGTATCGTGCCGGTCTACACCCTGTCGCAAGGGGCGGAAAATGCCGATATGCTTGAGAATGCCTTCCGTCTATCCTCAGGCATGAAAATGCAGATTGTGGTGTCGGGCATAGTTCTTCTGTTGGCGATAATGGTGGGCCGCGGTTTCGTGTGGCATCAAATTCGGCATTTCTATCAGCACGCAGCTTTACCCAGTCAGCGATTTCTTTTGCCAGGGAAAAGCGTGATGCGCCAGATTGTCCGTTATTTGGCTTATGATGTCATACGCGTCATTGTGTTGGCAGCGCTCGCTGCTGTTGCTGTCCTGTTGTGGACGAAATGGACGTGGGCGTCATTGACGGTTCTTTCCTTGACCATTCAGCCCATGGCCGTTCTGCCTTTTGTAGTCCTGTTTTTTCTTGTCTTGTTCGCGATGGCTTTTGTTGATGTGATGCTATTCCCAGGTTGCTATAAATATCTCGTTGAAGATGCCTCCTATAAAGAAAGCCTGTTGTTCTCCTTGCGTCATGGCACGCGTCGATGGGGCGGCTATTTCGTTCTCGCCCTTCTGACGGCCATTCCCATCCTGTCGGTTTCGGCAGGCATCCTAACGGCTTTTCTGCCCTATGCCCTCGGCGGCGTGTTCAATATGCAAGGCATGCTGCTTGGCGATCCTTCCGGTATGCCCGATTACGCCACCTATGCCACTGGTGCCGTTGTCGTTATTGGAGTTTCCCTGTGCTTTCTGCTGACCTCCCTCCATACATGGACGTTGGCCTTCAAGGCTGCGTCCAATTGCGGTAACGCGGCGAAAAACAGCAAAAGCTCTGAGCCGGAGGCAAAATAATAAGGTTGATGGCTTGGCATATAAATAAAAATGTCTAATTTTGCAGGAGCAAAACCTGTTTTGCGGCAGTAGCTCAGTTGGTAGAGCATTAGCTTCCCAAGCTAAGGGTCGCGGGTTCGAGCCCCGTTTGCCGCTCAATAATTTCTTTTTACTTTACAGCAAATAAAAAATTATGGTAGTCTTGGTCATAATTTCAATATTGTTAGTCGGCTTATTGCTAATAGCAACCGAGAACATCAACAAGATGAACAAGGCTGCTGTTGCCATGTTCGTGGGCGTTATTTGCTGGCTTCTCTACATCGGCTATGGCACGCATTTTGTCATAGCAGAACACCAGATTGACTTCCTGTCTTATCTTTCGAATCACACCGTGAGCAACTCATCGGTGAAAGAGTTTATTGCCGGTTCCATTTTTTTCAAGTACATCGGTAATGTGGCTCAGGTTGTCTTGTTCCTGCTTGGCACAATGACCATTGTAGAGGTGCTCAACAACAACGGATGTTTTGACTTTATCCGCGAATGGCTGCGAACACGCAATCCCCGGCGTTTTCTTTGTGTGCTAACGGCGCTCACGTTCGTGCTTTCCGCAAATCTTGACAACTTGACGACGGTCTGCCTCATGCTTGGCATTATGCATGCAATGATTGCAGACGACAAGCAGCGAATGATTTACGGTTCGGTCATCATCATCGCCGCCAACTGCGGCGGAGCGTTCACCGTTATTGGAGACGTGACAAGTTTGGCTTTCTGGTCTAACGGGCTTATCAGTCCAACCAATTACGCTTCGGCCGTTTTTCTCCCGTGTCTGACAGCATTGGTCACCATTACCTTGCTGGTGATGAGGACCTTGCCCCATCGTCTGAGTCTTGTGCAGAACGTAGCCCCTTATCGCGGCGATGACACCATTCTCACGCGTTGGCAAAGACTGCTTATGCTCTTCGTTGGCATTGGTGGCCTTTGGTTTATTCCGACGTTCCATCGCATCACGCTTATGCCGCCGTTTGTGGGGGCCTTGTGCGTGCTTTCTCTGCTTTGGATTGTCAACGAACTTTGCAACAGTTCTCTGCTTGGCAGCGACCAGATGGTGCGCAAACGCCAGCCAATGGCCTTGCAGTATGCCAACATCCAGCACATACTTTTCTTCATTGGCCTCACGTTGGCATTTGGTGCCATCAAAGAAACGGGTATTCTCGACCGCTTCTTTGAGTGGAACACTACCAAACTTCAAAACGTGTATGTCATCGGCGGCGTTATGGGCGCTCTCTCAGCCGTTTTCAATAACGTAACGGCGGTGGTTGCAAACATCTCAGTCTTCTCGCCCGATGTCATCAAGACCAATACGGAACTTTATGCCAATTTCGCGCAAGACGGGCTTTATTGGCCAATCCTCAGCTACACAACGGCAGTTGGCAGTTCGTTGCTCTCAATTGGCACCATGGCGGGTTTCGCTTTGATGCGCATGGAAGGCGTCACGTTGCGCTGGTATGTGCGCCATATTTCTGGCAAGGTATTGGCCGGGTGGTTGGTTGGTCTGTTGGTGTTCTATTTGGCAACAGAAGTTTTTTGAAATATAGTGCAATGACATAGGTTGACACATATATTTATTATATACACACTAAGAGGCGATGTTGAACGCCTCTTATACTTCCATCAAAAATATTAAGGAGGAAAATGCAATGAGCAAAATAAGATGCATTGGCGTTCTGACCTCTGGAGGCGATGCCCCAGGAATGAATGCAGCCATCCGATCGGTCACCCGAAGCGGAATCTGCAACGGATTTAAGATTAAAGGAATCTATCGTGGTTATGAGGGTTTGATTCATGATGAAGTCAAGACATTTACCACAGAAGATGTCAGCAATATCATACAGACTGGTGGAACCATTCTGCGAACAGCTCGCAGCAAGGAATTTGTCACCGTTGAAGGTCGTCAAAAAGCCTATGAAACATTGAAGAAAGAAGGCATCGATGCCCTCATTGTCATTGGCGGAAACGGTTCGCTTTCTGGTGCCATGACGTTTGCAGAGGAATACGATTTCCCCTGCATCGGTCTGCCTGGCACCATTGACAACGACCTTTATGGCACCGACAGTACCATCGGATATGATACCACGTTGAATACCATCACCCAATGTGTAGACAAAATCCGCGACACCGCCACCTCGCACGAGCGCATTTTCTTTGTCGAAGTGATGGGACGTGACGCAGGATTTCTGGCGCAAAATAGTGCCATTGCAGCCGGCGCCGAAGCGGCCATCATTCCTGAAGACTCGTTAGGTAGCGACCAGCTGATAACCTTTATGGAGCGTGGCATCCGTAAGAGTAAAAAGAGTTGCATCGTCATTGTAAGCGAAAGCCCTAAATGTGGTGCCATCTATTATGCCGACCGTGTAAACAAAGAATATCCCGAATTTGATGTGCGTGTGTCAATCCTCGGTCACCTTCAGCGCGGCGGAAGTCCCTCTGCACGCGACCGTATTTTGGCCAGCCGCGTCGGTGTTGGAGCCATCGAAGCCCTCGTAAAGGGACAGCGCAACGTGATGGTCGGCGTTCGCAACAATGAAGTTGTCTACGTGCCGTTTATTGAGGCCGTTGGCAAGCAAAAGCAAATGGACCGACAGCTCATCAAGGTGCTTGACGAATTGTCGATATAGTCGACGTCGTAAGATAGAGAATCGTAAAATATCAGGCTGGTTAAGTAGGCATTCCAAATTAGTTTATATTGAATACCTACCTATCAGACCAAACAAATACCCCCAAACGAAAAGCCAGGGAAACGAAGAAGAAATTCTTGTTTCCCTGGCTTTTCGTTGTATGTTTGAATCGGGGCGTCAGATTTTGTCCAAGGCCTGCTTGATGTCGTCGAGGATGTCCTCGATGTCTTCAATGCCAACGGAGAGGCGCATCAGGTCGGGCGCGATTCCAGCCTCGCGGAGTTGCTCTTCTGAAAGCTGGCGGTGTGTGTGGCTGGCAGGGTGGAGGATGCAAGTGCGGGCGTCGGCCACATGGGTGACGATGTTGATCATGTCAAGCGAATCCATGAAACGGATGGCCGTTTCGCGGTCGCCTTTCAAGCCGAAGGCCATCACGCCGCAAGAGCCGTTGGGGAGATACTTCTTTGCCAGTTCGTGGTAGGCGTCGCCCTCCAAACCGCTATAGCGCACCCAGGCAACACGCGGGTCGTTTTGCAGAAATTCTGCCACACGCTGTGCGTTCTTGCAATGCTGCGGCATGCGCAGATGGAGAGTCTGCAACCCGAGGTTGAGGATAAACGAGTTCATCGGTGCCGGAATAGAGCCCAAGTCGCGCATAAGTTGGGCCACGAGTTTTGTGGTGTAGCCCATTTTCCCGAATGCCTTCACATAGGTCAGTCCGTGATAGCTCTCGTCGGGCGTGCAAAGTCCGGGGAATTTCTCTGCCTGTGCCATCCAGTCGAAATTGCCGCTGTCGACCACCACGCCGCCCACCTGGCTCGCAGTTCCGTCCATGTATTTGGTGGTGCTGTGCGTCACGATGTCAGCTCCCCATTCAAACGGGCGGCAGTTTACGGGAGTGGCAAACGTGTTGTCAACAATCAATGGCACTCCGTTGCGGTGTGCCAAACGTGCGAGCTTCTCAATGTCGAGAACGGCACATCCGGGGTTGCTCACCGTTTCGCCAAACACTGCCTTCGTGTTCGGCTTGAAAGCCTTCTGCAATTCCTCTTCACATTCGTTCTGGTTGACGAACGTGCAGTCGATGCCCAATTTCTTGAGCGTCACGCCAAAGAGGTTGTAAGTGCCACCATAGATTTCGTTGCAGGCGATGATGTGGTCGCCAGCCTCGCAGATGTTAAACACGGCATAGAAATTGGCCGCTTGACCGCTGCTCGTGAGAACGGCCCCCACGCCGCCTTCCAGTTGCGCGATTTTTTTCGCCACAGCGTCGTTGGTGGGGTTTTGCAGGCGCGTATAGAAATAGCCCTCCTTCTTCAGGTCGAAGAGCATGGCCATCTCCTCAGAGTTGTCATATTTGAATGTGGTGCTTTGAATGATAGGTAGCTCAATAGGCTCACCGTTTTTTGGTTCGTAGCCTCCCTGCACGCAGATGGAGGCGGTTCGCAGATTCTTTTTCATCAGATGGTGTTTGAATAGTGAATTGTGTCTTCGAGGCACATGAGTTAATCATTGCAAAGGTACAAAATGTTGTGGAAAAAGAAAGGCTGCGTTTCCCTTTTTCGCTTCGCTCCCATCGGAATCATTTGAAATGCTAAAACAGAATTTCAAGCCGCTCCTTATATTATGTATGTGAAATGCCAACCCTTTGTCGAAAAAAGTGTAGGGGTAAGTAGGTACTCAGATTTTATATGCCCTATGCCGTAGCATAGGTTTTTCTTTGCTATATTTGTAGGTGAAAACAATTAATTCATATAGATAGTATATGCTCATACAGGTTCCCGTTTATTCTTCCCGTCCTTTCTCCTTCCAGCGCCTGTCGGCCCTTCTCGGCGTTGACGATCTCGTTCTCGTCTCCTCTCCCAACGAGACGCCCGGTGCCTGGTTCTTCTATCGCAGGAAACACGCTGTCACGATGTTCATGATAGAGAAAACAGAAGATGCTTACGTGTTGTCGATGGATAGGCTCGCCTCGTATGACGACTATCGCTTTCTGCCATATCTCGTTGACACCCTGACTTTCCTTCTGACAGACAATCCTTATAGGAGTGACAATGGAGAAGATGCATTCAGTGTGTTCAACGAAGAATGGGCCGCTGAGGCTATGGGAGAGGAAGTGGCATTTCTAAAGTGCTTCCTGAGTTTGGGAATGAAATATTATGTAGCATTGCCCATTTCCGAGGCAAACGTCTACGTGTGTAACGAAGCGTTAAACGCGGTCGGTGTCAGCATGTATTCCTCGACACCGCGCATTTTTGGCTATGTCTCCTATCTGTTGCGCCACCACCTATTACCCGCCGACGCCGTGGTCAGTCCTGCAATGATGGACGAAGAAGTTCAGGTTGACGTTCCGCAGCACCATTCTTTGGCGACAGTGCGCTCATGGCAGACCGATGGCGCAGAGACAACAGAGAGCTATTGCAAGGAGGATGTTGAACTTCTGTTGCAACTCTCACGGAAATATAAAGCAGGGGAGCCTGTTGAAGGCGTTGTGCTGAACGATATCGGAACAATTTTTGAATACGGCATCGGAGTGGAGCAAGATGTGGAAACGGCCATCTATTGGTTTGAAGCGGCCTGTTGCAACGGCGACCTGCTGTATGCCCCCACCAATCTCGGTGACATCTTCCGAAAGGGGAGGGGGACAGTTGGACAGAATTTGCGTCTCGCCGTCGAGGCCTACAGCCGCTCGGAAGACCCTTATGCGTGGTATCGCATTGGTCAGAGCTGCGAGGAGGGATGGAATGGCGAAAAAGACATGGAAAAGGCAATGGCATTTTATCGTAAGGCTGCCGATGCGCGGCACCACCTCGCGCTCAAAAGACTCAGAGAAAAGTCGTCCAGCTGAAAGCATGACAATATAAGGCGGCATGAATCATCGTGATGGTTCGCGTCGCCTTTTCTGATGCCGTTGCGCCGCCTTCGCCTCTCAAATGCAAAAATAATTCGAGCCACCTATTAATGATGTGCGCCCCTTCTCCGTCGTTGAGTTAATACGCATAAGCTTGAGGTGTATTCTGGAAATGAGGTCTGTAGGCAGCGTCTTTTAGGCCACAGAGATGGTGCTCCACGGGGAAAAGACGTGTTACGAATGTTTAGTTTTTGCACTCGGCTAACAAAAACTAACGATATTTTAACGTAAAAATGGCTTTGAAACAAAGTAAAAATGTACCTTTGCGAGTGATTTTAAAATACAACGCGTTTTGCAATGAGTGATAATAAAGAACAACAATGGGGGCGCATTTCCCAAATCATCGGTCCTGTGGTCGATGTGGCGTTTGAAGCCAACGGAAAGCCCCTTGAGGAAGTGCTTCCGAGAATTCATGAGGCACTCTCTGTGGAGCATCCAGACGGACGCACCATTATTATAGAAGTGCAGCAGCACATTGGCGAAGACACAGTTCGCTGTGTAGCCATGGATAATACCGACGGACTGAAGCGTGGTCTTGAAGTGGCACGCCTCGGTGCGCCTATTTCTATGCCCACTGGTCAGCAGATTAAGGGGCGCATGATGAACGTGACAGGCGACAGCATCGACGGCCTTAAGCCGCTCGATAAGTCGGTTGATGCTTATCCAATCCACCGCGACGCTCCTAAATTTGAAGACCTCAAGACGAGCAGCGAAGTGCTTTACACGGGTATCAAGGTCATCGACCTTTTGGAACCTTATGCCAAGGGCGGTAAGATTGGTTTGTTTGGTGGTGCCGGTGTGGGCAAGACCGTGTTGATTATGGAATTGATCAACAATATTGCCAAAGGCCACGACGGATTCTCCGTGTTTGCCGGTGTCGGTGAACGTACGCGTGAGGGTAACGACCTCTTGCGTGAGATGATTGAATCGGGCGTTGTGAAATACGGAAAAGAGTTCACCGAAGCTATGGAGCGTGGTGAATGGGATTTGTCGAAGGTCGACTACGAGGAAATGGCCAAAAGCCAAGCAACGCTCGTTTACGGACAGATGAATGAACCGCCTGGAGCACGTGCTTCTGTGGCATTGTCCGGCCTCTCTGTTGCCGAATCCTTCCGCGATGCCGGAGCCAAGGAAGGCAAGCAGAGTGACATTTTGTTCTTCATCGACAATATTTTCCGTTTCACACAGGCCGGTTCCGAGGTTTCAGCCTTGTTAGGCCGTATGCCATCGGCTGTGGGCTATCAGCCAACGTTGGCCAGTGAGATGGGTGCTATGCAAGAGCGAATCACGTCAACCAAAAACGGTTCTATCACCTCCATCCAGGCCGTCTATGTGCCAGCCGACGACTTGACAGACCCAGCGCCTGCCACCACGTTTACCCACTTGGATGCCACGACCGTGTTGAGCCGTAAGATAACGGAGCTTGGTATTTATCCGGCAGTGGATCCCCTGGATTCAACATCGCGCATTTTGGACCCGAACGTCATTGGCAAGGACCATTATAATTGTGCTCAGCGCGTTAAGCAGATTCTTCAGAAATACAAAGAGTTGCAGGACATCATTGCGATTCTTGGTATGGACGAACTTTCAGACGAAGACCGCGAAACCGTCAATCGCGCACGCCGCGTGCAGCGTTTCTTGAGCCAGCCGTTCACTGTTGCCGAAAAATTCACTGGTGTTCCGGGCGTGATGGTGCCAATCGAAGAATGTATCAGAGGTTTCAACATGATTCTCGATGGCGAGGTGGATTACCTTCCTGAACAGGCATTCTTGAACGTAGGCACCATTGACGAGGCCATTGCCAAGGGCAAGAAGATGCTGGAGGCTGCCAAGGCATAAGCGTGTGCTTAAAAAATGTGCGTTCTGAAAGACAGAAAACGCTTATCCCTACATCTGTATAAAAGAAAAAGATACTTATGAAAGTAACGGTAGTTTCTCCGGAAAGAATTGTGTTTTCTGGCGAGGTTGACAGCGTTGCCGTGCCAGGCGCCAAGGGGCGTTTCGAAATCCTAAACAACCACGCGCCGATCGTCTCTGCTCTGACGGCTGGCAAGGTGGTGTGCAGCGGAAAGGAAACCTTGGAACTTGACATTTTGGGCGGCTTCGTGGAAGTGGCCCGCAATGAAGTGTCTGTGTGCGTTGAAACTTCCCCAAAGGCATAATGAGTGGCATGAAACATCCAACTGTGAAATATGTTTCCGTGCTGACCGTTGTGTACCTCTTGCTCGGTCCTCTGCTGTTGTTCGTGGAAAACAAAATGTTTGGAAGCGAGGCCCTGCTTCAGGCATTTCCCATCACGGTAGTTGCTGTGGCGTATTTTGCATATACGCTGGCCGCAATGTCGTTGGTCGGGAAGTCCGCCCGCTCAGGCCAAACGCCTCTCGGCATGTTTCTCCTCGACAATGTTGTGCGGTTTTTCATGACGTGTATCATCTTGGTGGTTTACGCTTTCATCAATCGCTCCGGACTTGTGCTTTTCGGAATCAACCTCCTGGCCTATTATTTGGCAACATTGGTGGTTGTCACGTGTTTCACGGTCCGCATGAGCCGTGGAAACGTTTCGGCCGGGAGCAGGAAAACAGGCAATTCTTAATTCATAACAATAGGCGTTCAGAAAATCAGACATTTATTTGACGCCTGCTCAAGAAAAAGTAACAATGAAACACCTCAAACATATAGGTTGTTTGCTTTTGGTGGCTCTGCTCTCTGTGATGCCCGCTGCGGCTTCCGGGGCTGAGGCTGGGGAGAAATCCACGGTCGATGTCAAGGAAATCGTGCTCGGACACATGGGCGATGCCTACGAATGGCACATCTTGACATGGAACGGCCATGAAGTTGCGATTCCTCTGCCCGTTATCGTGAAGGGAGAAAAATCCGGATGGCATTGCTTCAGTTCTGCCCGTTTGGCAGAAGGAGAGTCCTACGAAGGTTTCTACATCAACGAGGCCGAAAACGGGAAAATATATGAAAAGCTCGACAACGGTCAGGAAGTGCGTCCGCTTGATTTGTCCATCACGAAAGACGTGTTGCAGATTTGGATTGTCGCCCTCCTGATGCTCGTCATCTTCCTTGGTGCAGCCCGCTGGTATCGCGGCCGCGATTGCAGCGACAATGCCCCAAAGGGATTCGTTGGATTGGTGGAGATGTTTGTCATGATGGTTTATGACGACCTCATCAAGCCCAGCATCGGCGAAAAGCATTGCAAACCCTATGCGCCTTTTTTGCTGACGGCTTTCTTCTTCATTTTCATCACCAACCTGATGGGGTTGATTCCGGTTTTCCCAGGCGGAGCCAACGTAACGGGCAATATCACGATCACGTTTTTCCTCGCCTTCTGTGTGTTGCTCATCGTCAACATCTTCGGAAACAAGGCCTATTGGAAAGACATCTTCTGGCCTGAGGTCCCCACTTGGCTGAAAGTCCCCGTGCCGTTGATGCCCGTGATAGAGCTTTTTGGCATCTTCACCAAGCCGTTTGCCTTGATGGTCCGTTTGTTTGCGAACATAATGGGCGGCCATGCCATCATCCTTTCGCTCACCTGCGTGATTTTCATCACTTGCCAGTTGGGCGTGGCCATCGGCAGTTCCTTGTCATTCGTCAGTTTCTTGCTGATGATTTTCATGAATTGTCTGGAACTTCTTGTTGCGTTCATCCAGGCCTACGTGTTCACCATGTTGAGTGCCGTCTTTATCGGGCTGGCCCATCAGGAGCACCATGCGGAATGACGCAGGAAAACGGAGAGAGAGGGGCATGCTTTTCAAGCATTTTCAAAACTGAGATGCCCAAACACTCTCCAAACACCTATCCTATAGGAAACAATCAAACTGAAAATATTAAAACAACACTTTAAAAAAACTCATTACTATGTTATTACTTGCATTATTAGAAGCTGCAGGAGTTGCAAAATTGGGCGCTGGTCTCGGCGCAGGTATCGCCGCAATTGGCGCTGGTCTCGGTATCGGTCGCATTGGTAGTTCTGCTATGGAGGCCATTGCACGCCAGCCAGAATCAACGAGCGACATCCGTACGAATATGATTATTGTTGCCGCCCTTGTAGAAGGTGTAGCTCTCTTCGCAGTAATCGTATGTCTGCTTTGCTTGTTCATCTAATCCACCACCAAAACGAAGCAATTTTATGCCATCCATATTAAGTCCGGATTTGGGCCTACTTTTTTGGATGTTCCTCGCTTTCCTCATCGTCTTCGCCCTGGTGGCGAAATATGGTTTTCCCGTCATCATCAAGATGGTTGAAGATCGTAAGAACTACATCGACGAATCGTTGAAGAAAGCCCGCGAGGCAAACGAAAAGTTGGCAAACATCAAAGCCGAGAGTGAAGAAATACTCCGTCAGGCCAGTGAACGTCAGGCCCAGGTTCTGAAGGAGGCGATGGCAACGCGTGATAGCATAGTCAAAGAGGCCCGCGACAAGGCCCGCGAGGAGGGTCAGAAACTCCTCGAAGAGGCCAAGGCGCAGATTGCCGTTGAAAAGGAAAATGCTTTGCGGGATATCCGCAACACGGTTGCCGATGTATCGGTACAGATTGCAGAAAAGGTTGTGCGTCGCCAGTTGGACAAAGATACCGAAGATGAGCAATACATCGAACGTTTGCTCAATGAAGTAACCAGACAGAAATAACACGCACAGACTCAAATCGGTAGTCTTTTAAAGGTAAAGAGGCGTGGCACGTAAGCTCCGCGCTTCCTCCTTTGCAAGAGGCTTCCTTTTGAAGTTGTGTGTCAGAAAAATGATGCCGTGTGACACAAACGCCCGGTTGCTCAAGCCTCCGGCGCGTTTGTGGGCATGCAATGGCATTACGCAGCAGGGTTGTCTGCTCGTTGCCGTTGCTCCCATCGGCACAAATGTCTGAAACAAGCATATATAAAAGCGTAACAAGTTATGGATATAGGTATCGTTTCAATTCGCTATGCCAAAGCTCTTTTGCAATTTGCAATGGAAAATCATGAGGAAGACGGTGTGTATCGTGAAATGTCTGCAATGGCCGACGTTTTCATGAAATTGCCCGCGCTCCAGAAAGCGATGCAGAATCCAGTTCTAACATCGCAGCAGACAGAAACGCTTCTCGGCAGCGCTTGCGGTTCTGGCGACAGCCAGACAGCATCAACGCGAAAGTTCATCAAACTTGTTGTGAGCAAGAAGCGAGCAGATTTTATGATGTTTATTGCGCATGCGTACGTAACACTCTATCGTAAGGAAAAGCATCTCGTCAAAGGTCGCCTCGTTGTTGCCAAGTCAGTCAGTGAACACGTTGCCCAGCGTTTGCAAGCCATCGTTGAAGCCAGAACAGACAGCAAGGTGGATTTTGAAGTGCTTGTAGATGAAAACATAGGGGGCGGATTCATACTTGAATACGACACCTATCGGCTCGACGCAAGCGTGAAGACCCAGATTGAAAAACTGCATCGCGCGTTGAACGCTTGATTTTCTATTGAAAACATAAAAAACGGGCGGACGTAAGGAAAAGTGGTGCGCAGACCTGTCGCAGGCCTGTCAGGTGCCTCTGTTGTACGCACAATCTCTTTCCCCAGACGACCGCTCAAAAACAAGAAATAATTCACATGCCAAATAATATCAAACCAAGTGAAGTGTCGGATGTGCTCTTGCGTCAGCTTGAGAACATCGACACAAATATCAAGTTTGAAGAAGTCGGCATTGTCTTGTCCATCGGTGACGGTGTGGCCCGTATTTACGGTTTGACCGGTGTTACGGAAAACGAACTCATCGAGTTTGACAATGGCGTGATGGCCGTTGCCATGAACTTGGAGGAAGACAATGTGGGCGCAGTGCTCCTCGGATCGTCAGAAGGCATCAAGGAAGGACAGAGCGTGAAGCGCACGGGCCGCGTTGCCTCAATCGAGGTGAGCGAAAGCATGCTCGGCCGCGTCATCAATCCTTTGGGACAGCCGCTCGACGGAGGAGGTGACATTGCCGGCGAGAAATTCCTCATGCCGCTCGACCGTAAGGCTCCTGGTGTTATTTATCGCCAGCCAGTCAACCAGGCACTTCAAACAGGATTGAAGGCTGTCGATTCAATGATTCCTATCGGTCGCGGACAGCGTGAGCTGATCATCGGCGACCGCCAGACGGGAAAAACCGCCATTGCCATCGACACCATCATCAACCAGAAAGAAAATTACGAAAACGGCGATCCCGTTTACTGTATCTACGTGGCCATCGGCCAGAAAGCTTCAACGGTGGCCAACATCGTCAACACGCTGAAGGAAAACGGGGCAATGCCTTACACCATTGTTGTCTCTGCAACGGCCGCCGAACCTGCTGCGTTGCAGTATTTCGCACCATTTGCCGGTGCGGCCATCGGAGAATTCTTCCGCGACCGTGGCTTGCATGCCCTTGTCGTTTACGATGACCTCTCCAAGCAGGCTGTGGCCTATCGTGAAGTGTCGTTGATTCTTCGTCGTCCTTCAGGACGCGAGGCCTATCCAGGCGATGTCTTTTATCTTCATTCCCGTTTGCTCGAACGCGCAGCAAAGATCAATAACCAGACGGAGGTGGCAGAGAACATGAACGACCTGCCGGCCTGCTTGAAGGGAAAGGTGAAAGGCGGCGGTTCTCTGACGGCATTGCCTATTATCGAAACACAAGCCGGCGACGTCTCTGCATACATCCCGACCAATGTGATTTCCATTACCGACGGACAGATTTATCTGGTCACCGACCTCTTCAACCAAGGTTTCCGTCCTGCCATTGACGTCGGTATCTCTGTGAGCCGTGTTGGTGGTGCTGCCCAGATCAAGAGCATGAAGAAGGTGGCAGGTACTTTGAAAATCGACCAGGCACAATACCGCGAGTTGGAGGCCTTCTCCAAATTCTCGTCTGATATGGACCCCGTGACGGCTATGACCATTGACCGCGGACGCAAGAACAACCAGTTGCTCATCCAGGCCCAATACAGTCCTATGCCTGTTGCAGAACAGGTGGCCATCCTTTATTGCGGTACGCGCGGACTGCTTAAAGATGTACCCGTTGACAAGGTGCGCGACTTCCAAGATAGTTTCTTGCAAATCATCCGTTCTAATTACGCAGACACAGTGCTCGCTGAATTGAAGCGTGGCAACCTTAGCGAAGAAGTTTGCAAAACCATCGAAAAGGTGGCTGGGGATGTTGCAGGACAATACAAATAAATTGAGACATCATGGCTTCACTTAAAGAAGTAAAAACAAGAATTTCAACCGTCAATAGCACCCGTAAAATCACGAGTGCCATGAAAATGGTGGCTTCGTCGAAACTTCATCGTGCCCAGATGGACATCGAAAGGATGCGTCCGTATGAAGCGGCGTTAGACAGAATGATGTCTACGTTCGTTTCAAACATGTCTGACGAACTTTCCTCTCCGTTTGCCATCAGGAGGGAGGTGAAGCGTGTTGCCTTGGTCGTTTTCACTTCAAATTCCAGCCTTTGCGGTGGCTTCAACGGCAACGTCATCAAGATGGTGCAGAAAACGGTTGATGGCTACCGCAAAAGCAACACGGACATCGTGCGCGTGTATGCCATCGGACGCAAGGGCGCCGAAGCCGTGCGCAAGCTCGGTTTCGAGGTGGAAAACGATTATGCCTCGCTGCTGGATCATCCTTCCTACGATGTAGCCCGTGGTGTGGCGCAGGAACTCATGGCGCTCTACACTTCAGGCGAAGTCGATGAAGTCAAGATGATCTATCATCATTTCAAAAGTTCTGCCACGCAGCTGCTGACGCAGGAGACCTTCTTGCCAATCAGTTTGCAGCAGGAGGGGAAAGTTGAAAAAAGCAGTGGCCCGTCTCTCAACTATATTATCGAACCATCTGTTGAAGAGGTGGTTGCTGCGTTGATTCCAAAGACTTTGAATCTCCGTGTCTACACCGCCTTGCTCGACAGCTTGGCAAGCGAACACGCGGCCAGAGTCATCGCCATGCAGGTGGCCACGGACAATGCCGACGAACTTCTGCGCGAATTGAAGCTGACGTACAACAAGACACGCCAGCAGGCAATCACAACAGAATTGCTGGACATTGTCGGTGGTTCTATGCAATGATGCTCTGGGACGAAGACATTCCTTCTTTATTGAGATTCCAAACGGCCAGACATGCAATATGCCGTGGGCTGTTGATCTGAAACATAAGAAAATTTACAATGCGAAAAGGGTGGGGCAACAACAATGCCTCACCCTTTTTGTTACCTTTTCTTTTACGTGCCTTTCCTGTGTCAATAGAAATCTATTGGGAACAGACAAAAGCGTGAACAAAGACTTATTCTGCGGAATCCTTTATCGGAAAAGGCTCTGCTTTTGCTGGTGTGTAGCTGCTTGGGTGAAACAGAAAATGGTTTTATAGCTATGTTCCCTTATGATATTTAGTAGCGTAATGCAGAAAGCATCGTCGTCCTTAAAGTCTGTCCTATGATTTCATGTCGCCTCTGGGAGCAGGCACGACCGCCTCTGCTCCCAGACGCGACCGCATCTGGGAGCAGACGCGTTCGAGTGTCGTCCCGTGTTCGACAACAAGTAGTAATGTCGGGATGAAGTGGTGCAGGAATGCGTGTTCAATATGGGCTAAGTGTAGCCAGATGATATTAAAGAATAGTGGAAAATGGTTCAGGTTATTCTTTTAAGTAGGAGTTTGAAAGTAAGCATCCCGTGCAGGCCGTATTGCATAAAACGTAACCATCCGAAACCCACCGTCTTGTATGTTCCCCAATATGTGGCGAATTTTGTGTCCAAAAAGTCATGTTCAATTTGAATGAAAACAATCACATCGTTATGGC
>ENA-OPNW01000769-OPNW01000769.1-human-gut-metagenome-genome-assembly--contig:-NODE-769-length-18393-cov-4.012161_pt1 | contig 18393 bp, 10 predicted proteins | sample MGYA00241540_ERZ501777 | MGnify/ENA primary metagenome ERZ501777 (study PRJEB25962, sample SAMEA2042615) | human gut metagenome | biome: human gut; feature: human-associated habitat; material: faeces...
TTGAACGTCTCGGCGCCGACAGCGCGGCAGAGGTCGCCGTTGCCGCTTATCGACGTCACGCGCGAGCCTGTCAGCAGTCCGATGAATCCGCCGCGCGAGTTTAGAAACAACACTTCGCCTCCCGACACGGTCGGAGAGTCCCAGCGAGTGAACTCGCAAGTGCCGGTAAACACGAAAGGGGGATGGCTGTAGAAGAATTCGTTCTCAATGTCGGGCCAGCGCAGCAGTCCGTTGTGGGTCCACGATGTGGGGTTGGCATGGCCTACGTAGGAGGCAAACAGCACACCGTTCTTGAAGTTTTGAAGCATCTGGGTGCGCGCCTCCGGGAAAGAGTGACCCGAACCGCTCGACGAGGCTTTGTAGGCATCGATAAACAGCCGTTGTATCAGATAATTGCCCGCTCCATTCGCTCGCAGACTGTCGATGGCATCGTTGGAGTCTCTCATGTGGATTCCGCTGTCGCCGTCGTCGGCAATCATCATTATGCGCGTCTTCCAGTTGCCCATGTCGGGGTTGCTGATGTAGTCGCTGATTTTCTGCACAGTCTCGGTTGCTTCTGCCGCGCTTTTAACGGGGATGCGTCCGATGCCGATACACATTTTGCGCAGGCTCGTGCGTCCGGCGTCGCTGCCGTCCTCAAGGAAGCCGTACACGTCGTCGGTGTTGAAACTGCTGCTCTCGCTTGTGATGTCGGCCGACTCCCAAGTGAGCAGCGTCGGGTAGCCGAGGTTGCGTGCCGTCGAGGTGATGCGTCGGTTGTCAAACATCGCGCGTCCGAACAGCAGTAGGTAGCGGAATTTGTCGTTGCTGTATTGGTCGGCTGACGCAGTGCGGTCGTACCACATCTTCGCCACCTTGCGGTATGCCATTGCGTCGGGGGTTCCCGACGAGAATTCGTTGTAGATTTGTTCGTCGGTAAGCACGGTCACTGCCATGCCGTCGTTGGCGCGGTGCATGGCAGCGAGGCTCTCCGCCTGGTTTCTGAACGCCGCCGGCGTGATTATCAGCATCGTTGGCGGTGTCATGGCGTGGATGTCCTGATTGCTCACGTTGCCCACCAACGATGGAGTGGGGAAGGAGGCAGCGGTGTTGAACGCCACGTATTCGCGCTTGCCATTTTCCGTTTGGCGGAACTGTGCCGAAGCGTTGTCGGCAAGGAAGTCAACTTTCAGCGGCGCATAGGTTGTGGTTACGTCCCATATCGCCGTCTTTTCATTGATGCCGCTGACGGCAAACACGCTGTCGCGGCAGTTTGCCGTGAAGCTGCGGAAGTCAATTTGCTTGTCGGCAAGGTTGAGGTTGCGCAGGTAGTTGACGGTGATGTAGTCAAGGTTGGCAAGGCGCACAGCCGTGCCGGTGGAAAACGACAGCTGCAGTGTCATTTTTTCGCCAGGATAGGACACAGTGCCGATAGATGAGGCAGTGGAGCAGATGTCGTATTCGTTGCTGCCGCTGAGCGAGCTGACGCTCACTTTCATCACTTCCTGTTTTCCGGAAGTCACGGTGAGCGCGCGCGCGGTGCCCGATGTGTGGTAGGCTGCGAATGCCACTTTCACCACCGGGTCGGTGTCGCTGACGATGCCGGGCAGGTTGAACTGAAAACTTTGTGTGCCCGCAGAGCGGAAATCCTCGCCGAGCAATGTGCGGCCGGTGGTTCCTGGGGCGGTAAGCTCTTTTTCGTGGTAAATGCGGGCAAGCGTGTTTGTTATCACTTTGTCGGACGCTTTCTCCGCTTTGGCAGTGGTCTGCATCTCAGCCACATCGATGTCGTTGCGGTCGGTGATGAAATAGTAGCCGGCGGTTGCATACGGGTTCTGTTGCTGCTGAAAGCGGATTTTGCCCGATGTCTCTGTCCACGACACGTTGCTTTGAGCGTAGAACAGGATTCTGTTGCCAGAGCGCATCACCGGCACTTGCGGCAGGTCGTCGATGTAGCCGTTGCCCATGATTTCAGAAATCATGGCGCCACCGTAGCCGAATATCTTCACTTTAGAGATGTCGCTGAAGCCCCAGCCCGACAATGTCGCTGCTGAAATCTGGTAGATGCCCGTGTCTTCAACTTTTATTTTTACCCATTTGCCGGTGTTGAGGGCGGAAGTCTCGGCGTATGACGCCGCATTGCCGCTTATTGCCGCAAGTAGGGCAAAAAAGAATAAAATATATCGTATAGTCTTGTGTTTCAACATAATCCGAATATCCAATCGTTTGCTGTAAGGAAAAGATTCCTTATCAATATATTAACGCATACGGTTGGCGTTTATTGTAGCGTAGAGCATATTCGCCACGGAAATCGATTTTTCTGTTTTCGCGGTGTACTGTTGCCATTCGCTGGCAGTGCCGTGCCACAGGTCAAGGTCGACATCGCTGTCGATGCCAGGGATGGATCCTTTGTGGCTGTACTGCCAGAAAGTCCAGTTTTTGCCGCGGTTGGGTTGGGTGAACGAGCAAAGCCATACGCCGCAGTCTGCAAACTCGTCGCGCACGTGGTTGTCGAATCCTTTTTTGTTGCTGTAGATAATTACGGGATAGCCGTAGGCGGTAAGCTCATCGACCATGTCGTGGATTTTGCGGGTGACGATGTCGGCGGGGGTGTAGGGGTTGGTGTGCGACTCCACGTCGATGACCAGTGGCAGCGACAACGGGCGTCCGGCAATGGCTTTGAGCAGATTGTGCGCTTGCTTCACGCCGTCGACGTCGAATCGGAAAAAGTGGTAGACGCCGGTCTTCAGTCCGGCTTCGTGGGCTTTGCGCAGGTTGCTGTTCATCGCGCTGTCGCGGAACGTAGCACCTTCGGTGGCTTTGACAAAAACAAATTCGGTGCCCGCCGCACGAGCTTTTGCAAAGTCGATATTGCCGTTGTGGGCAGAAACGTCGATGCCTGATATCTTGTAGGCGTCGATGTCGAGCGACTCCGACGGCGATATGACGTTGCCGTTGAGAATGGAAATCGCAGCTGTTGCCATGCCGATGAAGGCAAGCAGCAGCGCCACAATCAGTAATATGTGACGTTTGCGCAGCGCCATGCTATTTCTTTATTTTGAATCGCTTGCCGTCCCAATGGTATGTGATACCGCTGTTTACGAAAGGCATCACGGCAGCGGAATCCTCGCGCGACAGGAACTCTCCGACCGTGAGACGCGCCTCCACATCGCCGTTTGGAAGAAAGCGGTAGTCGATGAGCGGGAAGTCGATTTTCGACTCTATCTCGCTGAGAGTTTTCTTGTTTTTGGCGGTGAGGAAGTCCCTGACTTTCGGCTCCTCAATCAGGCTTACGCTTGGAGAACCCAAGGCATAGGTCTGGCTGAACGAGATGTGGCTGTCGGTGGCTGGCATCTTTACGCGGTTGATTACGCCGAAGAGCTTGTCGCCGTGGTTGTTGACATACATCTGCACCTCTGTTTCCGACACCGATGATGTGGAAACCTTCATGTAATGGTCGCCGGCGATTGAGTCGATTACGGCCTGTCCGCCAAGCCGTGTCGGCATGTGCTTGCGCATTCCGCTGGCGTAATAGTCGAGCATGTCCATCCTTACCGACTGTTCGATTGTGTTGAACTCGTCGGCAAAGAGAAAGAAGTCGGAAACCGACTCGATGCTCACTTCGGCGGCAGAGTCTACTTCAGTGATGCTGTCGGCATCCTCATGCCAAGAGGCAGCCTGCGGCGATGGGAAAGTTCCGGCATACGCTGCCGATACAACGGCGATGCCGAGCACTGCATATATAGGTTTCATAGCACTTTATCGTTTGCTCTTTTTACTTTTTCTCTTGAATTTGCCGAAGCTGTCGTCGCCGTCGGCATGGCGGCCCTTGCTGTTCGACTTGCGCTCGGAGCTGTGGGCGTAGTCGCGGTTTGGGTCGGCAATCTCGGCATATAGGCGCTTGCCGAAGTAGCGGGCGTTTTTCAACGCCGACACGGTGCGGCGCGATTCGCCTTTTTTCACGTCAAACAATGCGTAGCCGGGGAACAGGTCGATGCGGCCAATCTCCACGCGTCCCTCCATATTCTGGTTGAGTGTCTCTATCAGGCGCGCCGGGAAGAAACCGTCGTTCTTTCCTGCGTTCACGTAGATGCGCTCATATCCCTGCTCTGCGGTGCGGTCCTTGTTCTGCCGCGAGCCGTTCTGCTGCTTGTCGCGCGGCTCTTTGTCGTCGCGTTTGGCTTTCCGGTCGCGCGGCTTGCGCTCTTCGTAGTCGATGGCTTCGGGCGCGTCCTTGTAGTATTCAAGCAGACGGTTGAATTCAAGCGACACGATGCGTTTCAGCAAGTCGTTTTCCGACAGCCATTCCAACTTTTTCACGATTCCCGGCAGATATTTTGCAATTTCGTCCTCGTTCACCTTTACGCGTTCTATGCGGTCGGCAAGGTTGTATAGTTGCTTTTCGATGATGCGTTGCGGTGTAGGCACCGAACCCTTCTCGAACGTTTTCCCGATTTTCTTCTCTATTGTGCGCAGGCGCGATTTCTCGCGCGAGTGGATGATGGCAACCGACACGCCGGTTTTGCCGGCACGTCCGGTGCGTCCGCTGCGGTGCGTGTATGTGGCTGGATCGTCGGGCAGACCGTAGTTGATTACGTGGGTCAGATTGTCCACGTCAAGACCGCGTGCTGCTACGTCGGTGGCAACGAGCAGCTGCAGGGTGCGTTCGCGGAATTTCTTCATCACCGTGTCGCGCTGCATCTGCGACAAGTCGCCGTGGAGGGCATCGACATTGTAGCCGTCGGCAATCAGGTTGTCGGCAATCTCCTGAGTCTCGCGCCGGGTGCGGCAGAAGATGATTCCGTAGATGTTGGGATTGGAGTCGGCGATACGCTTGAGGGCAAGATACTTGTCCTTGGCGTTCACCATATAATATATGTGTCGCACATTCTCCGAGCCCTCGTTGCGTGTGCCTATTACAAACTCCTGAGGGTTGTGCATATAGTTTTTCGCTATTTTGGCGATCTCGTCGGGCATGGTGGCTGAGAACATCAGCATTTTGCGGTTGTCGGGCACGTTGTCGAGGATGGCGTTGATGTCGTCGAGGAAGCCCATGTTGAGCATCTCGTCGGCTTCGTCAAGAATCACGGTGTGCACGCCGCTGAGGTTCACCTCGTCGCGCTTTATCAGGTCGAGCAGTCGCCCAGGTGTGGCAACGATAATCTGCACACCCTTGCGCAGCGTGCGGATTTGGCTCTCGATGCTCGAGCCGCCATAAACCGGCAGCACACTGAGACCGGAAGTGTATTTCGAGAAATCGGCAAGGTCGCCGCCGATTTGCAGGCAGAGTTCGCGTGTCGGTGATATGATTAGAGCCTGCGGTTGGCGCAGCGACGTGTCGGTGCGCTGTATTACGGGCAGTCCGAACGCCGCGGTTTTGCCGGTGCCGGTCTGTGCGAGAGCCACGACGTCGCCGTCTTCGTGGAGCAGGTGTGGGATTACTTTCTCCTGTACAGGCATCGGTTTTTCAAATCCCATATCCTTGATTGCGTGCAGCAGGTCTTCTCTTATTTCTAATTCTTCAAATGTCATCTGTTTTTTTCGTCTTAAATGTTTTCGTTCAGCGCGCTTTGCCCCAAATCTGCTGCAAAATTACGGAATTTTGGGCTATGATTGGCAAATACTTGTAAATTAATTTGGTGTGGCGGTGAAAAAGGGGTGGCGGAGGCGTTGTGACCGATGGCTTATTGTTAATACATGTTAAACTTTTGGCGGGTTGCCGATAATTTGGTGTTGGGAATATGCTTTGTTATGAAAGTTGGCATAAAACTGACGGATTGAAACAAAACTGCAGTAAATTTAATTGCTATGGCTTGAATAAGTGGGCGAAGAAAACAAAAATAAAAATATGTTTTACAACATAGTTGCATAACAATGTTGTACGGGAATATTTAATAAAATGAAATTTTACCGAAAATAAAAAAAATAACTCACAAACGTAAAATTTTGATTGCAATTCTTGTAAATATTGAAAAATAACGCTTATTTTGTGGCTTAGAAATCGTTTGAGACAACGATGTACTAATATAAAACTATGTTTAATCTGAATCAAGTATGGACAAATTTGCTGAACGAAAAAAATTTACTTCATGTAAATTAGTTGCGGCTGCCGCAGTCGCAATGTGTTTGCTAGGCAGTGCGGGATTCGAGGCTAATGCCGCCCCCGCTCCGCAAGTTGTATCCGCTCAGAAAGCAACTCTAACCATTTCTGGTACAGTAAAAGACTCCAAGGGAGAGCCTGTCATTGGCGCCAACGTTATGGAGAAAGGTACCAATCGTGGTATAGTTACTGACTTGGACGGTAAGTTTACGCTTAAAGTAACCCCTGGAGCAACAATTACAGTTTCTTATTTGGGCTACAAGACACAGACCCTCAAGGCTGCGCCGACAATGAACGTTTCCTTGGAAGAGGACAACGCTCTTCTTGACGAAGTCGTTGTGGTAGGTTTCGGTACTCAGAAACGTGCCAACCTCACCGGTGCTGTAGCAACAGTCGATGTGTCGAAGGCAATGGACGCACGTCCAGTGGGCGATGTTACCAAAGCCCTTCAAGGTGCTGTTCCTGGTTTGACTATCACAACAGGTGACGGTGCAATCAACTCAGCCGCATCTATCAAAATCCGTGGTACGGGTACGTTGTCAAACGGACAGTCGTCAAGCCCGCTTATCGTTGTCGACGGTGTGCCTACCGACGACATCACTTTTGTCAACCCTGACGATATCGCAGAAATCTCAGTATTGAAAGATGCTGCTTCTTCTGCTGTATATGGTACTCGTGCAGCATTCGGTGTTGTATTGATTACTACAAAATCAGGACAGAAAGGCGACCGCGTTTCTGTAAAATATTCAAACAACTTTGGTTGGAGCAACGCAACTGTATTGCCAGACTACGGCTCAGTGCCTGAACAAATCGAGGCATTGCTTCAGACCAACTACCGTAAGGGTGCCGACCCGGAATTGTTCGGTATGTATCTCGACAAGATGCTTCCTTACGCAAAGGCTTGGTATGAGCAGAACGGTGGCAAGAAGAAAGGCTACAGCGAGATGTTGCCATACCAGAGCATGGACAACGTGGGCGACTTCTATCAGGACCCTGTGACAAAAGCCACTATGTACTATGCTGACTGGGATGTAAAGGATATTATGTATCGCACTGCTCCTTCTCAGAAGCACAACGTAAGCTTGGACGGCAGCTCGGGCAACACAACATATCGCGTTTCGTTCGGTTATGACAAGCGTGAAGGCTTGATGTCCTTTTTAGACAACTCTGTGAAGCGCTACAACGCAAGCGCCAACCTCTCAACTCAAATATTCTCATGGTTGAAAGCCGGTGCTCAGGTGAACTATTCGCAGAAAGACTATGACGGACAGAACATGTGGGGCCGTGGCGGTTACACATACTTCTGGCGTTGGGGTTCTTTCTTCGGCCCTTACGGATACCGCAAGTATGACGGCGACGGCAAGTACTACGACGCTCAGCCAATCGCTGACCGTAAGCAGAGCGGCGAGCATGAGGATATTGCCCGCAACACTCGCTTGCAAGGTTGGATGGAGGCGAACCCAATCAAGGGCTTGAACATCCACGCTGACTTCACATACGACATGATGGACATCAACGTGCGCAAGTCATATCTGCCTATCTTCGGTTGGAACAACTGGTCTAACTCAAGCACAGCTCCATCTTATTTGGTACAGCAGAAAGACACTTACGCTCAACAGGAGAATACCCGTCAGAATGTCTGGACAGTCAATGCTTACGCTACCTACGACTTCGACGTGGCTGAGGACAACCACTTCAAGGTTATGGTCGGTGGACAGGCAGACCGCAAGTATTACAACTACTTCTCTGCTCGCAAGAACGTCCTTTCTGACAATGACAAACCTTATCTTGGCTTGGCAACTGGTGGTGCCGACGGTACAAGCATGACAATCACCAACACCATCACCAAGCACGCAACTGCAGGTTTCTTCGGCCGTATCAACTACGACTATAAGGGAATCTACTTGTTGGAGGTTAACGGTCGCTACGACGGTTCTTCTTCATTCCCAGCCAACGACCAGTGGGCATTCTTCCCATCGGCATCTGTCGGCTACCGTTTCTCTGAGGAAGCTTACTTCGAGAAGGCTAAACAATATGTAAGCAACGCTAAGTTCCGTGCTTCTTATGGTCACATCGGTAACGAGGCTATCGGTGACTATATGTTCTTGGAGCAAATCTCTAAGTTGGGCACAAGCTATACCAGCTGGGTAAATGCCGGCGGTACATTCTTGTCAATGTTGAACACACCTTCAATGGTGTCTTCTACTTTGTCTTGGGAGCGTATCGCAACTACCGATATCGGTCTTGACCTTGGTTTCTTGAACAACCGCTTGAACGTTACGTTCGACTGGTTCCAGCGCGACACTAAGGACATGCTTGCTCCGGGTCTGACTCTTCCGGCTACTCTTGGTGCTTCTGCTCCTTATGCAAACAGCGGTTCGCTCCGCACTCGCGGATGGGAGCTTGGTATCAGCTGGAATCACCGCTTTGGCGATGTTGACGTTTTCGCAAGCGCCAATATCTATGACGGCAAGACAAAGGTTACTGAGTACAACAACCCCAACAAGTTGATCAACCAATTCTACAGCGGTATGGAGTATGGTGAAATCTGGGGCTTCGAGACAGACCGTTACTTCGAGGAGTCAGACTTTACAGGCAAGAATGCCGACGGCTCTTGGATTTATGCTCCGGGCGTAGCTGACCAGACTGGTTTGCAGCAGGGCACATTCGTTTACGGTCCTGGCGACATCAAGTTCAAGGACTTGGACGGCAATGGCGTGATCAACGGTGGCGATCCTACAATGAAAGACGCTGAAGGCAACCTTATTCCTGTAGGTACTGTACGCAACCACGGTGACCTGAAGAAGATTGGTAACGCAACTCCTCGCTATGAGTACTCATTCCGTTTGGGTGCTGCTTGGAAGGGTATCGACGTTGACTTGTTCTTCCAGGGCGTAGGCAAACGCGACATGTGGTATGTGAACGCATTCACAATGCCATTCTCTCGTGGCGCCGATGCTTCTTACGCTCACCAGAATTCTTACAACAAGATGATTTTCGACGACGCTCGCAACATTATCGGTTACGAGATTGACCAGAACAACGATTATCCTTGTATGTATGACGGTATGGCAGGTGCAGGTGCTGTTTCTGGCTTGTCACAAGGTCGTTACAACTTCTATCCTCAATCGAAATACTTGCTCAACATGGCTTACCTCCGCTTGAAGACAGTGACTATCGGTTACACTCTTCCACAGGAGATTACAAAGAAGGCTCTGATTCAGAAAGCACGTATCTATTTCACTGCTGAAAATCCTTGCTTGATTTACAACGGTCTCGGCAAGAACCCGATTGACCCTGAAATCGGTAGCACATGGACTACAAGCAAGTCTTACGACAATGGTACATTCGGACGTACAGATCCAATGATGCGTACTTATTCATTCGGTTTGCAGGTAACATTCTAATTCTCTAAATTTACGAAACAATGAAAACAAAGATAGCATTAGGCATTTTCGCACTCGCCGGACTCTCGCTTGCAAGTTGTGACGATTTCCTCGACAACAACCGCTATCCGTTGACTTCGGAGGTGAGCAACCCTGAGTTCTGGAGCAATGAGTCGCTCGTTGAGCAGGAGTGCAACTATATGTATAATTTCTTCTCTGGATATGGTCGTGGAAACTCTCTCGGTGAGTTCTATTTCAGCACTCTTTCCGACGACCAGGCTGGTAACTCGTTTACGGAATGGAACAACAAGACTGTTCCGAGTTCATCTGGCTTGTATTCAGGCCCGTATGAGAACATCCGTCACTGCATGTCGATCATCGAAGGCGTGCGCGGCTCAAAACTTGAAGCTGCGAAGCGCAACAACTTTGAGGGTCAGGCTCGCTTGAACCGTGCAATCCAATTCTTCACTTTGGTGAAACGCTATGGTGATGTGACTTGGGTTGACCACAAAGTTGACGTTAACGACAAGGGTCTTCTTTACGGTCCGCGCACAAACCGCGACGTTGTTATGGACTCTGTGCTCCGCGACCTTGACTATGCGATTGCAACAATCTCTGCCAATAACGGCAAGCAAGTTTGGAGCAAGGATTTGGCATTGGCAGTGAAGAGCGACATTTGCTTGTGGGAAGGCACATTCTGCAAATATCGTACTGCTGCCGAAAACGGTTATGCTGCCGATGAGGCACGTGCTAACAAATACTTGCAGGAATGTGTTAGCGCTTCAGAGCAACTGATTGGCAAATATCCTATCGGTGCAAGCTATAAGGCTTTGTATCAGAGCGTACGCGCTGATGCTCAGAAGAATGGCGAGATTATTTTCATGAAGGCATACGACCAGCAGAATATGTGTCACTCAACCGTTTCTTACACCTGCTCTTCTACTAAGGTGAACGGTATCACAAAGGACGCGTTCGACGCATATCTCTTCAAGGATGGCAAGCCTTTGGCTTTGACTTCTGAAAACAAGTCAGACCTTCCTGTCTACAACGATAAGGGGGAATACTCAATCGAGAGCCTTCTCGCTGTCCGCGACGGACGTTTGTCGGAGACTATCGACCCGGTTATCTTCTATCAGGACATGACATGGCAGCGTGCAGGCGCAATGGCGATGACTTCTTCTACTGGTTATGGTGTAGCGAAGTTTGACAACACTTCGTTGCCTATCGACGACCGTCAGAACACAGTGAAGAACTACACTTGCGCACCTCTCTATTGGGGAGCACTTATCTGCTTGAACTATGCTGAGGCTAAGGCTGAGCTCGGCACTCTTACAGATGCCGACATGAACCTCACTCTCAACAAGCTTTATGAGCGCGCTGGTCTTCCAGACCAGACTGTAGCATCGTTGACTGCAATGAAAGACCCTGCAAACAATATGGGCGTAAGCAGCTTGATTTGGGAAGTTCGCCGTTGCCGTCGTTGCGAGTTGATTATGGACAAGGACTATCGTTATTGGGACTTGGTTCGTTGGCACAAACTCGACCTCCTCGACAGCTCAGTGCATCCAAACATACTCTTAGGTGCGAATGCTTCTACAGCAACTGTTAAACCTGATATGAAAGGCGACTACGTAGATGGTTCATTCAACCACGTGCGTACGTTTGATGCTCGTCAGTATCTGTATCCAATTCCTGGAGACCAGATTGCATTGACCAACTCTGCTGTTTCTCAGAACACACCTTGGAAATAAACAGTAGCAAATAATTGATATTGAAAGGGCGACCCCGGCGGGCCGCCCTTTCTTTTGGACAGCAACGGCTGTGGAAAAATGCGATTTGCCGATGTCGCATAAAATTCGTACCTTTGCACCCTGATTCAAGTAGGTATATATTAGGTAAATTATGATAGCTGTAAGCAATTTAGGAATGCAGTTTGGCAAGCGTGTGCTTTTTCAGGATGTGAATCTGAAATTCACGCAAGGAAACTGCTATGGAATTATCGGCGCGAACGGCGCCGGAAAGAGTACGTTGATGCGCATCCTCTCAGGTCAGTTGACGCCGACCCACGGCATGATTCAGCAGGGACCGGGCGAGCGCATGTCGGTGTTGAGCCAGGACCACTTTGAGTTTGATGAATTTTCGGTGATGGACACCGTGCTGCAAGGACACACCGTGCTTTGGGCTATCATGAAAGAGAAAGACGCCCTCTATGCAAAGGAAGACTTCAGCGATGCCGACGGCATCCGCGCCTCTGAGCTGGAGGAGAAGTTTGCCGAGCTCGACGGCTGGAACGCAGAGAGCGACGCTGCCGCATTGCTCAGCGGTCTGGGCATCAAGGAAGACAAGCACTACATGCTGATGAAGGATCTCAGCGGTAAGGAGAAAGTGCGCGTGCTTCTGGCGAAGGCGCTTTTCGGAAATCCCGACAACCTGCTTCTCGATGAGCCTACCAACGACCTTGACCTTGAGACCGTGGCTTGGCTTGAGAACTATCTGTCAAACTGCGAGAACACGGTGCTCGTTGTGAGCCACGACCGTCACTTCCTCGATGCCGTGTCGACCCACACCCTCGACATCGACTACAACAAGATAACGCTGTTTGCCGGCAACTACAGTTTCTGGTATCAGTCGAGCCAGCTGGCTCTCCGCCAGCAGCAGCAAGCCAACAAGAAGGCAGAGGAAAAGCGCAAGGAGCTGATGGAGTTTATCCAGCGATTCAGCGCCAATGTGGCTAAGTCGAAGCAGACTACAAGCCGCAAGAAGATGCTCGAGAAACTCAATGTAGAGGAAATCCAGCCATCGTCGCGCCGCTATCCGGGAATCATTTTCACGCCCAACCGTGAGCCGGGCAACAAGATTCTTGAGGTGAAGGGCTTGAAAGCCACTCAAGACGGCGACTTGCTCTTCGACGACGTGAACTTCCAGATTGAGAAAAACGACAAGGTGGTGTTCCTTAGCCACGACCCGCGCGCCATGACCGCTTTGTTTGAAATCATCAACGGCAACCGCAAGGCCGACGCCGGCACTTACGACTGGGGACAGACAATCACTACGGCTTATCTGCCGCTCGACAACACCTCGTTTTTCAACACTGACTTGAACCTTGTCGACTGGTTGTGCCAGTACAGCAACGACTCGAGCGAAATCTATCTGAAAGGATTCCTCGGAAAAATGCTGTTCTCGGGCGAGGAGGTGCTGAAAAAGGCATCTGTGCTCTCCGGTGGCGAGAAGATGCGCTGTATGATTGCCAAGATGATGATGACCGACGCAAACACTCTTGTGCTCGACTCTCCGACAAACCATCTCGACCTTGAGTCGATCCAGGCGTTCAACAACACGCTGCAGGCATTCAAGGGCAACATCCTGATGTCGAGCCATGACCACGAGTTCATACAGACGGTCTGCAACCGTGTGATTGAGTTGACGCCAAACGGAATCATCGACAAGATTATGGACTTCGACGACTATCTCACCGACGAGAAAGTGCAGGCTACACGTGAAAGAATGTACAACACCAAATAAATATATACAACGATGGTAAAGCATATCGTAATGTTTAAACTTAAAGGCACGGCTGAAGAACGCCGCGCCGTGGCTTCTCAGTTCAAGGCCGCCCTGGAGGCGCTTCCTGAGAAAATCGACGTGCTCCGCTCGATAGAGGTGGGGCTCAATCAGAATCCGGCAGAAACGTGGGACGTGGTTCTAACCGCAGTTGTCGACAAGATGGCGGATGTGGAGGTCTATGCCAAGCATCCGGCGCATGTGGCTGCGGCAGGGCTGCTCGGTGAGCATAAGGATATGCGCGCCTGCGTTGACTACGAGCTGTAGGCTTTGTACCTATTGGCAACAGACACAAGGCGGGGTAATCTCTTTTGAAGGGATGCCCCGCTTTTGCATTTTTATTGGGTGTGGAAATTGTGTGGTTTTCGGAAAAATCACGTACTTTTGTATCAAGTAATAACAAACCAGACATATAACTATTATGAAATTATTTAAACCAATTGCAGCCGTTTGCTTTACGCTTGTCGCTTCGGCATCGGCTTTTTCAACCCCATCCACTGTCGACCTGCAGGGCGAGACGTTTACCGTCGACACGCTGCGTCATTACAAATGCGGTCCGGGCATGACACGCACCGCGCTTGAATACCGCTCGACCACAGGAAACACGCGCATTCAGGCGTTTGTGATAAAAACAATGCTCCGCGAGGCAGAAAATGTGAAATTCAAGGTGGAGATTGGCAACGACTCCTGTCTTAACGCCGAAACGGTTACTTCGATGGGACGGCGTCACTCAGTGGAGGGCGAACGCTATCTTACGGGTGTGAACGGCGACTTTTTCATCACCGGAAGTTTCGGCGGACCGTATTCGCAATACGGCATCGTGGGCTATCCAAACATGTCGAGCGCAAGCCGTGGAAAACTGATGTCGCCCGACGTTATCGACTGGGTGAGCCGTGAGAACGCCTTTATAATCGACAAGGACGGATATATGCGCATCGATGCCACCGATCTGTCGTACAGCGCGTCGATAGGCGGCGTGGAGATGCCGATTTCAAATGCTAATTTCCATCGGCTTGACGGAGAAACGGTGGTCTACAACTCTTATATGGGAAAATACACCAAGACGGCGGCAGGAGGCGTGGAAGTGGCTTTCACGCTCGCTCCCGGCGAAACTTGGGCATTGAACAAGAATCTGAAAATGGTGGTGAGCCAGGCGGCTTACGACGGCGGAAATATGGCGATACCTGCCGACGGAATAGTCATCTCGGCCGACAAGGCTGCTACGGCAAACATCGAGAAGCTGCGGTCTCTGAAACTGGGTGATGAAATTACTGTCAACTATTCGCTGTCGTTGCCGTCGTATGGCAATCTCAAGCCCGAGGGCGTGCAGGAGATTATAGGCGGCGATGTCAAAATCCTTCGCGAAGGCGAGACGGTGATGGAGGCGAACCGATGGATCAATCCTCGCGACGCGTTCAATCCACGCACGCTGATTGGCTATGACAAGGAGCGCACGATGCTCGTGATTTGCGCCATCGACGGACGCAGCACCATCAGCAGCGGCACTACCTATCCGCAGGGTGCCGACCTTATGCGCTCATACGGATGCTACGACGCTCTTGACTTCGACGGCGGCGGCTCTACATTGATGTGGGACGCGATGGAAGGCACAATCAACCGTCCGTGCGTGTCGCCCGAACGTGCGGTGGGCAACGGCATCTTTGCGGTTCTCCACGCTCCCGACGATGAGGAGGTGGCTGAGATACGTTTTGCCGACTATGCGGTGCGGATGCCTCGTTATGGCTCTTATCGTCCGGTTTTCTACGGATATAACAAATATGGCAAACTCATCGATATGGATGTTGACGGCGTCACGCTTTCCTGCGACGGCGCGCTTGGCGAGATTGTGGCAGACGGATCCACTCTCTATGCCATCGGCAGCGGCTCGCATTTGCTTACAGCTTCGCTGGGAGCAGTAAAAGCGGAGGTGCCGGTGGCGATTGTCGCTGCCGACGATGTCAAGGCGGCTTATCCGGAAGTGGTTCTCGACAACTGCCGTGAATGGAAGATTGTCTTGAACGCTATTGTCGGAGGCAAGGAGATGGCTGTCGAGCCGCGTGCGCTTGACTGGACATCAAGCGACGCATCGGTGGTTACTGTTGCCGACGGCGTGGCGAAGGGATTGAAAAACGGAACGGCGACGCTGACGGGTGTCAAGGATGGCATTACGTGCACTGTCGGCGTTACGGTGCAGTGCCCTACGGCGGAACTGATGCCTATTGAAGACGCATCGAATCCGGAGGCTTGGAAAATTGAGAGTTACAATGTGAAGGATGATGCGGCGATAACTGCGCTCGCCGGAGGCGGTCTGGCAGTCGACTTCGCTCTGTCGGGCACTCGTGCGCCCAACCTTACGCTTGTCCCTGTTCAGCCGATGTATCTCTACAGCCTTCCTGACGAGCTGCGGCTTACGATGAAACTGACTGGCGGTGTGGCTGTCAAGAACTCGGTGGCGTCGTTCACGCTTGCCGACGGCAGCAATGTGTCGGCTAATCTGTCGGGATTTGAGTCGGGCGACGCTCAAGATTATACGGTTGACTTTGCGCAAATTGCCGATGTCGACAATGTGGGCATTTTCCCGATACGTCTCAATTCGTTGCGCCTCAATCTGTCGGGCGGAAAGAAAGACACTGCCTATCGTCTTGAAATCCCGTCGATGAAGACGCGCTACAAGCATTTCAACGACGCCGGAGTATACGATCTGACTGTCGATGACGCCGATGTTGCGCCTGTCTATTACAACCTGCAGGGCATGCGGATTGCAAAACCGCAGCCTGGAACTGTGGTAATCGTGAAACGCGGTGCGAGAGTGACAAAAGAGATTGTTGTGGAATAGTGATTGCTGTTCTTGACAAAAAAAACGGGAAGCCGCCAAGCTTCCCGTTTTTTTGTTGCCTGTTGTCAGTCTTCCTCCGGAGGAAACTTCGGAACGAGGCGCATAAGCCTCAGAATCTGCGAGCGGCGCTTCTTCATGTATGACGAAGGATTGGCGGAGTCGAATCGCAGCGGATTGGGCAAAGTGGCGGCGATGAGTGCGCATTGGCGGGCGGTCAGCTGGTCGGCGGTGGTGTTGAAGTTTTGTTCAGCCACAGCCTCCACGCCGTAGAGTCCGTCGCCGGTCTCGATAGAGTTCAGATACACCTCCATGATGCGCTCCTTGCTCCACAGAGCCTCTATAAGCACAGTGAAATAAGCCTCGAAGCCTTTTCTCACCCACGATGACGACGGCCATAGAAACACGTTTTTAGCCGTCTGCTGGCTTATCGTGCTTGCACCGCGGTGACGGCCTCCGTTTTCAGCCTCGCGCACGGCTTTCTTGATTTCCACGAAATCGAATCCGTGGTGAGAGGCGAAGCGGTTGTCTTCAGAGGCGATTACAGCCATCGGCATGTGTCGCGACATCTCGTCGAGCGGCACCCATTTATGCTCGCAGCGCACCTTGCGTCCGTCGAGCATCTGCTCAACGCTGCGTATCGCCATCAGAGGCGTGTATCTGACAGGCGCCCATCGGTAGATGGCTACGCTGACCACCGACAGCAGCACAAAGCCGAGAATGATTTTGCCAAAGAGCATCATGAAGATGCCGAAAGTTAACTTCCTGACCATTTTGTTTGAGAAAAAAGCTGCATCAAAGCCTGCTTTACGCAAAGCGGGACAATGATGCAGCACATTGATAGCTTTTTCTATTTCTTCGCGCCTTCGACAATCGATTTCGTGTCGCAGGCAATCATATATTCCTCATCGGTAGGGATGACAACTACGCGCACCTTCGAGCCTGGACGTGTGATTTCAACCTCCTCGCCACGGCAGTTGTTGCGCTCTGGGTCGAAATCGATGCCGAGAAATTCCAGTTGCTTGCATACGCTCTCACGCAGCTGAATCTGGTTTTCGCCCACACCGGCTGTAAACACAATCACGTCGACACCGCCAAGCGCCGCTGTGTATGCACCAATATATTTAACGATGCGGTATCTGTACATGTCGAGAGCCAGTCGCGCACGCTCGTTGCCGGCGGCAATGGCAGCGTCGATGTCGCGCATGTCGGAAGAGATGCCAGAGATGCCGGTCAGACCGCTCTGCTTGTTGATGAGTTTCTGCATTCCGGCATTGTCGAGATGCTCTTTCTCCTGGATGTAGAGCAGGGCAGCAGGGTCGACGTCGCCGCAGCGGGTGCCCATCATCAAGCCTTCTACCGGAGTCAAACCCATCGAAGTGTCGATTGACTTGCCGTATTTTACGGCGGTTATTGAGCCACCGTTGCCGATGTGGCAGGTGATGATGCGCTGCTGCTCGTAAGGCAACCCTAAAAATTCGCATGAACGGCGTGCCACGTAGCGGTGGCTTGTGCCGTGGAAGCCATAGCGGCGCACTCCGTATTTCTCATATACCTCATACGGGAGAGCGTACATATATGCGCGTGCAGGCATTGTCTGGTGAAAAGCAGTGTCGAACACACCCACCTGTGGCACGTCGGGCATAATCTCGCTGATAGCCTCGATGCCCACGATGTTGGCTGGGTTGTGGAGCGGAGCCAAGTCGTAGCATTCCTTCACCTTGGCGATAACCTCGTCGGTGATGAGCACGCTCGAATTGAATTTCTCGCCTCCGTGCACCACGCGGTGGCCTACGGCGTCGATTTCTCCGAAATCCTTGATGCAGCCATATTTAGCGCTTGTCAGATTGTCGAGGATGATGCGGATAGCCACATTATGGTTTGGCATAGACGTGGTGATTGTCACCTTTTCGCCGTTGTATTTGAATTTCAGGAAAGAGTCGGGCAGACCCACTTTTTCCACGCCGCCCTCGGCGAGGACGTTTTGCGCGTTGTCGTCGAGTTCAATCAGCTTGTATTTCACCGATGAACTTCCGCAGTTGAGTACGAGGATTTTCATTATTTTTGATTTGCTATTATGCTTTGGTTGCAAGTGATGATAACAGTTTTATAGATGTCTTCCCAAGAGCATCCGCGCGACAGGTCGTTGACTGGCTTTGCCAAGCCTTGCAGGATAGGACCCACTGCCTGTGCGCCGCTGAGTCGCTGCACGAGTTTGTAGGTGATGTTGCCCACTTCGAGCGACGGGAACACAAGCACGTTGGCAGTGCCGGCGATGTCGCTTTGCGGAGCCTTGCTCTTGCCCACTGAAGGCACGATGGCTGCATCGGCTTGAAGTTCGCCGTCGAGAGCCAGTTCCGGAGCCATTTCTTTGGCAATCTTTGTAGCCTCTACCACTTTGTCCACCACCTCATGTTTAGCAGATCCTTTGGTAGAGAAGCTCAACATAGCAACTTTCGGAGTTTCGATACCAGCAACAGCCTTAGCAGTCTGTGCTGTGCAAATAGCAATCTGAGCCAATTGGGTAGCATCCG
>ENA-OPNW01000773-OPNW01000773.1-human-gut-metagenome-genome-assembly--contig:-NODE-773-length-18356-cov-5.284247_pt1 | contig 18356 bp, 16 predicted proteins | sample MGYA00241540_ERZ501777 | MGnify/ENA primary metagenome ERZ501777 (study PRJEB25962, sample SAMEA2042615) | human gut metagenome | biome: human gut; feature: human-associated habitat; material: faeces...
AGACAGCTGTAGGAACAAAATAATACGACAATTCAATATAAACTAATTCTGAACATCTACTTAAGTTGGTGTTGTGATTACTGTTCGTTTTCAGTCTGCACCATTCTTGAGCTTTTTCGTTTCAAGGGCCGTGTGGCAGATGCTCTCCGTCATTGTCCGGTAGATGTTTTTCATCTGTGGCATGTCGTCAAGCATTTCCAAGTGTTTGTTGATGATGTTTTGGTCAAATCTCACGGCTGGCCCTGTCTGTGCCGCTACGGGAGAGAGGTGGTGCGCCTTTCTCACGGTTTCGTCTATGAGCGGCAGGAGGGTTTCAAAGGGAATGCCGGCTTTTTCCTTCAGAAGCTTTTCTGCCAGGGCAAAACAGTGGTTGGCGAAATTGCAGGCAAACACCGCCGCTGCATGTAGGCAAAGCCGAGCTTCCGTGTTGAGTTCGCTCACGTGGCTCGTTAGGGAGCGGGCCAGATTGTCAATCATTTTCAAACTCTGGCGGTTGCTTCCTTCGATGTAGCAGCGCACTTCGCTGAAGTTGAGTGCTGCGTTTTTTGAGAATGTTTGCATCGGATAGATAACGCCGTGCCATTGGTTTAGGAAAACGTTGGCTGGCGTGCTGCCCGATGTGTGGATGTGTAGAGCGTTTGGAAAGCGCAGACTGTTGATGGCTGCAATTTTTGGCAACACGTCGTCTTTGACACAATAGACGAAAATGTTTGCTTCCGGGAGGTCGGCAATGTCGTCAATGGCATCGGCTTCCACTTCCGCGGCCAGCGTTTGTGCCGAGGCAAGGGTGTGGCTGTAGACGGCTTTGATTTTCATGCCTGCGTTTCTGAGCGCTTTTGCCATGTGTGTGGCCACGTTGCCTGCCCCGATGAAGGCGATTTGTTGGTCTGCTGGTGTCATGGGTTGTCGGTCGGTGTTGCTTTAGAGGTGTCTTGTTTTTTCTGGCGTGGTGAGCAGTGTGTTTTTTGAAATCGCTTGATGCGGAAAAACACTGCCACATTGCCCGCAGTGGGTGGGTTTTATGTCCCTTTTTTTGCTTCTTTCCCGTTGCGGAGAGAACGCCAGGTTGGCATCTGTGTGTTGCACGTGGCTTCTGATGGAATGTCGTTCGCCGCTTTGCAATGGTCAGAATGTCTCAAAACGTCAGTCTGCCACCCCCGCTTGATAGCGCAAAGTTACAAAAAAACTGGTCTATGGGTGGATTTTTTTGTTTTTTTACGTTCGTGAAACGGCTTTTACACCTTTTACTCCGTTGAGCTTCTTGATCAATGCATTGAGTGCTTGCGTGTCGCCCACCATAATGGTCAGTGCGCCAGAGAAAAGTCCGTCGTTTGAGTCGATGCTGATGCTTCGGAGCATGATTTTCTCTTCCTTGGAGATGATGGACGTGATGTTATTGACGATGCCCAAATCATCGTTGCCGACAACGTGGAGCGTGATGGGGTATTTGCTGTCGCCCTTTCCGGCCCATTTTGCAGGTACGATGCGGTAGCCGAAGCGTTGGCGGAGCGCTGGTGCGTTCGGACAATTGGTGCGATGGATTTTGATGCCGCCGTTGACCGTGACAAAGCCGAAGACATCGTCGCCATAGACTGGGTTGCAGCAGCGTGCCATTTGGAAGTCGATGCCTTTGAGGTTACGGTCGATGATGAGAACGTCGTCAGACGACGCCGTTGTCTGGTCCTTCTCTTTCTCCATCGTAAATTCGCCTGCGCTTCGCGTGGCGGCGCGTTCGGCCAGTCCCTGTTCGCGTTTTGCAAGCTCTTGGTAGCGCTCAATGAGGGCGTTGGGGTCAAGGCGTTCTTCGGCGATGGCTTTGTAGAATTCCGTCGACTCTTTGTAGCCCGTCTTTTTGATTAGTTGGTTGATGATGGCTTCGTCCCAATCAATCTTGCGGTTTTTCAGTTTGCGCTCCAGGAGTTCGCGGGCAAGGACACCTTCGCGGGCTTGCAGGTCGCGCACGGCGGTGCGAATTTTTGAGCGGGCATGTGATGAGACGGCGATGTTCAGCCATTCCAGGCGCGGCATCTGCGAGGTGGCGGTCAGAATTTCCACGTGGTCGCCGCTTTCCAGTTTTTGCCGGATGGAAACGCCGCGGCCGTTGATGCGTCCGCCAACGCAGTGGTTTCCGATATTGGAGTGGATGTGGTAGGCAAAGTCGAGCACCGTTGATTCTGGTGGGAGACGGTAGAGGTCGCCTTTTGGCGTGAAGACATAAACCTCCCGTTTGTTCACCTTCTCTGAAAGGTTTTCACAGAGCATTTGCTCGTTGCCCGTTTCGAGGGCGCTACGGATGTCGGCCAGCCAGGCATCGACACCGCCTTCGCTACTCTTTACACCCTTGTAGCGCCAATGGGCCGCCAGTCCGTGTTCGGCCACTTCGTCCATGCGCTCGGTTCGGATTTGCACTTCCACCCATTTGTCTTCAGGACCTCTCACGGTGATGTGCAGGCTCTCGTAGCCGTTGCTTTTTGGAACAGTCACCCAGTCGCGCAGGCGTTTCAGGTTTGGCTCATAGTGGCCCGTGATGAGCGAGAATACGTTCCAGCAGTCCTTCAGCTCCTGCGAGCGCGGAGAGTCGAGGATGATGCGGATGGCAAAGAGGTCGTAAACGCCATTGAATCCGCATTGCTGCTTCTTCATCTTTTGCCAGATGGAATGGATGCTCTTCGTGCGTCCCTTGATATGGTAGCGTAATCCTTCTTTGTTGAGCATCTCCGCAATAGGTGCGATGAAGCGTTCGATATAGGCATCGCGTGAACGCTTCGTGGCGTTAAGGTTTTCCTTGATCATGTAGTAGGCATCGTGTTCCAGATATTTCAAGGAAAGATCCTCCAATTCGCTTTTCAGCGTGTAGAGACCCAGTTTGTGTGCCAGTGGCGCGTAAAGATAGGCCGCTTCGATCGACACGCGCCGCTGTTCCGCCACGTTGGGCGTGTCTTTGATGTTGCGCATGACAACGACACACCAGGCGATGAGCAGCAACACGTTTCGCATGTCGCCCGCTTGCGTCACAAAGAGGTTGCGGAAGTTGTCGGTCTTCATGGCTTCCGTTTTTGCGTTGAGCTGTTGCGTGCGCAGCAGACCATGTAGCGAATCCTGCCAGTGGCGCGGCGTTTTTTTGATGAACTCTTCGGCGTCGGCTAGATCGCCGAGGATGAAACTCAATATGAAAGCTGGCAGCACGTTTCCGCACAGTCCTATTTCATTTGCGGCCAGTTTTACGCTCTCCAAAGCTATGGAGATTTTGTTGAAGCCGAAAGCGTCACGCATGGAGGCTCCTTTTTCCAGTGCCTGTTCCATGAGTGTCCAAAGCTGTCTTGCATCTTTGCTTGACGGACGGATGTCTTTGTTGCGGTATAGTTCCAACAGGCTTTGCCGCAATTGCAGGCGCTCGCCAGGTGTGAACGTGTTTTCTTTCATAATGATCAGTTTTTTTAAGAACGGAAGGTTTTGTCGGGAGGCCTCCCTTGATGATGAGCTGGGCGTGTCTTTGTGCGGATGAATGGCGGCAGGGCGCACTTGAAGGATGGTTGCGTCGTTTTGTCGGTGCACCACCGAGCGCTATTTTCCTTGTTGCCAGAGGTCGATGAGTTGGCGTGCGAGGCTTACTTTGCCTGGTATTTCTGGCAAATTTTCGCGTGTAAACCATCCGCCCTTGTTGAGCTCAGAACGCTGGAGTTTCAGCGCTCCGCCAGCATATTCCGCCATGAATCCCACCATGAGTCCGCAGGGATAAGGCCACGGCTGACTCTTGACATATCTGAGGTTTTTGATGGAAATGTGGGTTTCTTCCATCACTTCGCGATGTACGCATTCCTCCAGTGTTTCCCCGGTTTCGACAAATCCGGCAACGAGTCCCAGATAGTCGCCCTTGAATTTGTTGCTCTGAACCAAAAGAATCTCCTGGCCTTCGTTGCGCGTGATGGCCACGATGATGGCTGTTGCCAATGCGGGCCATACTTCCTTTCCGCAGTTGGTGCAGCGCTTGGAAATGTCGGTGTGCATCGCCATTGGTGCGCCGCAAACACCGCAGAATTTGGTGCAACTATCCCAGTAGAGCAATTCGCGGGCCTTTCCGGCCATGAGATAGAGTGGGGAGGGAAGCGTGTCAAACGACTGTCTCAGCCCCATCATTTTCAGGTTCTCGTCGCATACGGGAGTGTCGATGCGAAAGGCGCGGCAGGGTATTCCGTTGAGGTCGGGAAGCTTCATGACGTGATGCCACGGCTCTTGCTTGACGGGAGGCTCTTCGGCGCAGGGGATTTCATTGTTGTTGGTCAGCAGAATCGCGTCGCTGAGAAATACAAACCAATAGGTTTTCATTCCGTTTTTATTTTTAAAAAGGCAGGTTCCACCGACTATAACAATTGTGTTGTTACAGAGATGAAACCTGCCATAATGTCAAACGGGCAATTCGTTTTTCCCGTTTATTCTTGTGTTCTCATGCTTGGAAAGTCTGAGATTGCCTGTTTTACAATCCAAGAGATTTCTTGACAGCCTCCACCTTTTCCGCAGCTTCTGCGCGGGCGCTTTCATAGCATTTCGGGCAACCCATCTTGCCCATCACTTCAATGTAGAACTTGATTTTTGGTTCCGTTCCGGAAGGACGTACACTGACTTTTATGCCGTCTTCCGTAAACCACTGCAATACGTTGCTTGGTTCTGGGAAGTCGAGCTTCGTCTTGTTGCCTTCGGCATCGGTGGCAGTCAGGTTGGCATAGTCTTTCGTGCATACAACTTTCGAGCCTGCGATTTCCTTAATGCCTTCGGTGCGGAACTTGGTCATCATGGCCTTGATTTCATCGGCACCGCTCTTGCCGGGCTTCACCACGTTGATGGTGTTGTTGAGCGAGAAGCCATATTCTACGTAGATGTCCATCAGAATGTCGAAGAGCGTCTTGCCCTGGTCTTTTGCCCAAGCGCAGATTTCTGCCAGGAGAGAGCAAGCGGAAACGGCATCCTTGTCGCGTACGAAGTCTTCGGCCATGAAGCCGTAGCTTTCTTCGCCGCCACCGATATATTGCTTCTTGCCTTCATTGATGCGAATTTCTCTTGCAATCCATTTGAAGCCAGTATAGCAGTCGTGCATTTCCACATGGTTCTTCTTGGCGATTTCGCGGATGAGTTCTGTCGTGACGATGGTCTTGACGATAAACTCGTTGCCCTTCATCTGTCCTTGCGCAATGCGGTTCTTGATGATGTAATAGAGGAAAATCATGCACGTTTGGTTGCCATCGACGAGCACCCATTCGCCTTTGCTGTTTTTGCAGGCCATGCCCACGCGGTCGGCGTCAGGGTCGCTTGCCATTACAATGTCGGCATCAATCTTCTTGGCCAATTCAAGAGCCAAAGTCAATGCTTCACCGTTTTCGGGGTTCGGGCTGACAACGGTTGGGAAGTCGCCGCTCTTCACCATCTGCTCTGGAACGGTGTGTACGTTTTCAAAGCCCCAGAGCTTGAGCGACTGTGGGATGAGCATCATGCCAGTGCCGTGCAACGGGGTGTAGACAATCTTGAGGTCCTTTTGGCGCTGGATGCAGGCAGGGTCAATGGAGATCGTGTGTACCTTGTTGAGGTAAATCTCGTCGATTTCTTTGCCGACGATAGTGATCAAGTCTTTGTTGCCTTCAAACTTGATGTCTTCCACCTTCACCTTGTTAACTTCTTCAATGATGCCTTTGTCGTGTGGAGCAAGCACCTGTGCACCATCATCCCAGTATGCCTTATATCCGTTGTATTCCTTCGGATTGTGGCTGGCCGTCAGGATAATTCCGCTCTGGCAGCCCAAATGACGAATGGCGAAAGACATTTCGGGAGTTGGACGCATGTCTTCAAAGAGATAGACCTTGATGCCGTTTGCCGAGAAGATGTTGGCACTTGTCTCGGCGAAGAGGCGTGAATTGTTGCGGCAGTCGTGGCCAACAACAACAGAGATTTCATCGCGGTCTTTGAAATTCTTGTTTAGATAGTTTGACAAACCCTGTGTGGCAGCGCCAACGGTATAGATGTTCATACGGTTGGTGCCAGCACCCATAATGCCGCGCAAACCGCCTGTTCCAAATTCAAGAGTCTTGTAGAACGCGTCAATCAGCTGCGTCTTGTCTGGGTTCTCCATCATGGCCTTTACTTCCTGCTGCGTCTTCTCGTCGTAGAGGGGTGAGGTCATCCATTCGCGGGCAACGGCCTCGCATTTCTGAATCAGAGTTTCTTGATTTTCCATATTATTGGTGGTTGATTTTGTGAGGGCGCTCTGGGATTGGCGCATTTGACGGGTTTGCCTCGTCACTGCGTTGTGCAGCTTTCTTGTCAGTGTGCTCTTTTTGATGGCCGTGCTTTCTTTGGTATCGTTGTCATCCAAGCAGGTTGCACCTTGTATAAGCGTGGCTTCAGAGTATTTGCGGCTTTGCCGGCAATTGTATGTCTTTTAAATGGTTGCGGCCAGAAGTCTCAGAATGTCCCTGTGATGTGTTTCAGTTTTGTTCCAGTGGAAGGATTTCTATCCAATATCCGTCTGGGTCAGAGATGAAATACAACCCCATCTCTTCATTTTCAAAGCAGACGCAATTCATTGCCTTGTGTGTGGCGCGTGTGGCTGCATAATCACCTGGAACGCGCAGGCAGATGTGAAATTCGCATTCGCCGAGGTCGTATGGCTGAGGATGTTCTTTGAGCCATGTCAGCTCCAGTTTGAAATCGCTGTTCTCGTTTTTCAGATAAACGATTTTAAACGCTCCGTCTGGCCCGTTGATTTCACCGCACGGCTCCAGGCCGAGAGCTTCGCGATAAAAGGCGATGCTTCGCTCAAGGTCGGTGACGTTGATGTTGAAATGGTCGAATTTCGCTGAGATTTTTGATTCCATGTGTTGTTGAATGATTTGTTGGGGCCGCTTTCTTGTATGGCCCAAGTCGTAGGCAAAGGTAGTATAAAAATGTGATATTGGCGTCTCCTACGAGAAGTTTTTTCTGAAAGCCGTAAAATCTTAATCAGTTGTTTGCAAACCTCTTTTGCCATTGTAATGTGTTGGGGGTTTGGCTCGTTCAGTGGCGACGCTTTATGCAGCCTAAAATAGATAATCCAGAAATTACTTTATAAAGAATAAGCAGAGCCACACCTCAATTTGTATTGGGCGTGGCTCTGCTATTCTTTGTGTTTGTGATGGTGGTTATTTTTTCTTACTATCCTTTGGTTGCGTCAGCTCAATCGTGTAGCTGCGGTTAAGTCCGCTTTGTGATTTGGCTCGAATCCACAGTACGCGATCGGTTGAGAGGTTGGCGCTCTTCACCGCTTCATCGAAATCTTCGGTGGTGCGCATTTCGCGGTCGTTCACCTGCATGATGATGGTGCCCTTTGTTATGCCAGCATCCTTCATCTTGCCGCTGCGGATGGCGGATACAACCAGGCCATAGCGGAGGTTGAGCTCCTTCTTTTCGGCGTCGGTTAACGGACGGAGGGCAGCTCCCATCATATCACTGTCAACAGCTTCGACTTTAGAAGTGGTACCCTGCACGTTGCGGAGAGTGACGGTGGCTTTGCGCTCTTTCTTCTCGCGCATGTATGTCACTTCAACTTTATCGCCAGGGCTAAGCTTTGATATCTGTTCTTGAAGCTGGCCCATGTTTTCGACCTTGTGGCCGTTGATGGCGGTGATGACATCGCCTTCTTTCAAAACTTCTTCAACGGCACTTCCAGTGGTTGTCTCGGCAACGTAGACACCAGTGAGTGTGCCCAGATCAACGTCTTTGCCATCGCGTTCTTTCTTCTGGTCGATATAGGCAGAAACGTCGTTGCCCTTGATGCCGAGAACGGCGCGTTGCACAGTGCCGAACTTTTTGAGGTCGTCCACAACCTTGTTCATGATTGATGTCGGGATGGCAAAGCCGTAGCCAGAGAAAGACCCTGTTTGTGAGTACAGCATGGCATTGATGCCCACCAGTTCGCCACGGGCGTTGACCAGTGCTCCTCCTGAGTTACCAGGATTGATGGCAGCGTCGGTCTGTATGAAACTTTCAATGCCGCTTGTTGCGCCAAGTCCTCGCGCTTTGGCACTGACGATGCCCGCTGTGACGGTTGACGTTAGACTGAACGGATTGCCGATGGCAAGAACCCATTCGCCCACTTTCAGGTTTTCTGAGTTGCCAACAGTAATGGGTTGCAGTTTGTTGGCCTCGATTTTGATGAGCGCCAAGTCGGTTTGGGGGTCAGTGCCGATGATGCGACCCTTAAATTCGCGGTTGTCGTTAAGTTTCACGAGCAGTTCGTCGGCATCCTTCACCACGTGGTTGTTAGTTACGATGTAGCCGTCGGCCGAGAGTATCACGCCAGAGCCGGCACCTTGCCGCTTCGGAGTTTGGATTTGGCGCTGCTGTTGGCCGCCGCCGTTTCCGAAGAAGTCGCTGAAGAAATCTTCAAACGGGTCAACATATTGGATGGTCTGCGTTTTGCTGTTGGTGGTGACCTTTATGTATACAACGGAATTGACGGAATTTTCGGCTGCATACGTCAAGTCGATCGGTTGGGCAACTGAGGCCTTTTGTGCTGTTGCTGGGATGCCGGCTCCGAGAAGGAGTCCGCCAGCAAGGATGAACAATGATAATTTCTTTTTCATGCTAATTATACATTTGTTTTTTAAGATTTTGCTTTCGGTTGGGGCACGTCCTATATGCGTGTCCTGTATGATAGGCCCCACGCTTTGGGGCTTGTTTTTTAAACTGAGCGCAAAAATATAAAAAACCACCATTAGTGTGTATGCTGTGTGTAATAAAAAAGATGGGCGAATCACCAAATTTAACATGGGGAGGAAGCGGCTTAACAGTGTTTTGAATATGAAGAAGCGGTTTTTCCTTTTCTTAGATGAGCGGTGTTTCATGCCCAATTGAGCGTTGCTGATGAACAGTATTTTTAGGGTGGGCTTTTCGTGTAAAACGGTTAGTCCGTGCAGGGTATAATATGTATAGCAGAATATAAGGCATCATATATGTATTAAGGGGGACTGCACCATAAAGAGAATGCTTATTCGTTCTTGTAGAAAGTTGGTTGTATTGAAAATTTTTTTCGTAGGGGTTTTCTTTTGCCTGAGATGGTCGTTTCGGGGAAGTTTGTCTGAATATGTACTTATTTTGACATTTCGAGGTAGATGATATGGCGGTTCTGGGCTTAAATTTGTCAATGAAATCCTGTAAAAGACCATTATTGTATTGGATGAATGTATGATATGTTATTATGACGTTTATTACGCTGTAGTTGTAGCAAAATGTTACGTAGTATGGTATACTTCTTTACGGAAGTAATTTAAAATGCAATGTGCCTGCTTGGCTTGTGTAGCAAAAGGAGAATCGAAGCGTTGTTTTTTTACGGTATGTGGCAAAAAAATGTCATATTGTTTGGGTGGCACGGATAAAAGAATTATATTCGCAGACGTAAAACTCATTTATTCTACTAATCTAATCGTATCAGAAATGAAGAAATACAATTTTGGCGCGGGTCCTTCTATTCTCCCGCAGGAAGTGATGAAAGCAACTGCAGATGCTTGCGTTGAATTTCAAGGTATGGGATTGTCTTTGATGGAGATTAGTCACCGTACAAAGGAATTTCAGGCCGTGATGGATGAAGCGCAGGCATTGTTCAAAGAGTTGCTTAACATTCCGGAAGGATATTCTGTGTTGTTCTTGGGTGGTGGTGCAAGTTTGGAGTTCTGCATGGTGCCCTATAACTTGCTCAACAAAAAAGCTGCCTACCTCAATACAGGCGTGTGGGCCAAAAAGGCTTTGAAGGAAGCTAAACTTTTTGGCGAAGTGGTGGAAGTTGCTTCTTCAGCCGATGCTAATTACACCTTTATTCCAAAGGGGTATACGATTCCTGCTGATGCTGATTATTTCCATATTACAACAAACAACACGATTTACGGAACGGAATTGCATGAGGATTTGGATAGTCCAGTGCCTTTGGTGGCTGACATGTCCTCGGATATTTTCTCTCGTCCAGTTGATGTGAGCAAGTATGGCTTGATTTATGGTGGTGCACAGAAAAATCTCTCTATGGCTGGCGTGACTTTCGTGATTGTCAAGAATGAATTGCTCGGACATGTTGACCGTCCGATTCCGACGATGCTCGACTATCGCACGCATGTTGAAAAGGGCTCTATGTTCAATACACCTCCTGTTGTTCCTATCTTCTGTGCTTTGCAGACATTGAAGTGGATTAAGGCTAATGGCGGTGTTGAGGCAATGCAAAAGCGTGCCGAGGAGCGTGCTGAAGTGCTCTATTCTGAAATCGACCGCAATAAGTTGTTCCGTGCCACGGTGACGGCAAAGGAAGACCGCTCTTATATGAATATCTGCTTCGTAATGGCTGATGAGTATAAGGAGTTGGAGGCCGATTTCTTGAAGTTTGCTACTGAGCGTGGTATGTCTGGCATTAAGGGACACCGCTCTGTTGGTGGTTTCCGCGCCTCTTGCTACAATGCGATGCCGCTTGAAGGCGTCAAGGCATTGGTGGCTTGCATGCAGGAATTTGAAGCTCAACATTAAAAAATACCAGACACCATGAAAATACTTATTGCAACTGAAAAGCCGTTTGCTCCTGTCGCAGTGAACGGAATCAGAGAAATTGTCGAAGGTGCAGGTTATGAATGTGCTGTGCTTGAGAAATATACAGAAAAGTCGCAATTGCTCGAAGCCGTTGCTGATGCCAACGCACTGATTATCCGCTCGGATAAGGTAGACGCAGAAGTGATGGCGCATGCCCCTCAGTTGAAAATCGTTGTACGCGCCGGCGCTGGTTACGACAATGTGGATTTAGCTGCTGCCACTGAGCGCGGCATTGTCGTGATGAACACACCTGGGCAGAATGCCAATGCTGTGGCAGAACTCGTTGTTGGTTTGTTGCTCTTTACCGTGAGAAACCGCTTTGACGGCACTTCTGGTACTGAACTGATGGGCAAGAAAATCGGTCTCGTGGCATTCGGCGCTGTTGCCCAAGATGTGGCACGCATTGCTGCTGGTTTGGGCATGACTGTGGCTGCTTTCTCTCCGACAGGTCATCCTGAGAAAATAAAGGCTGCAGGATTTGAAGCATACGAGAGCCTGGACAAACTTTTCCAGGAGTGTGATATTGTCAGTCTCCATATCCCTTCTAATCCGCAGACTCAAAAAAGTATTGGTTACGACTTGGTGTCTAAGATGAAGAAGAAAGCCATCTTGGTCAACTCTGCCCGTAAGGAAGTCATTGATGAAGAGGGCTTGATTAAGGCCATGTGCGAACGCGAAGACCTGCGTTATGTTTCCGATCTCAAGATGGGAGCACATGACGAAGCCGTCGAAAAGTTGGGAGGCCGCTATGTGTTCACTCCTAAGAAAATGGGAGCACAAACAGCGGAAGCCAATATCAACGCTGGCTTGGCTGCTGCACGTCAAATCGTTGCCTTCTTTAAGGACGGTGTGACAACTTGTCAAGTAAATAAGTAATTCTATAATTCCACAAAGGGTTTCCTTGCATATCCCGTCAGTGTATATCTGATACGGCAATGTAGGGAAGCCCTTTGTGTTTACCATTAAAGGATCGTCTTCAAGACGGAAGTTCTTTTAATTCTGATAATATTCTAATCATGCAGGCAGGCGGCATCTCGTTTTCTGTGAGAATATTTTTGTGGCGTAACGGAGACGTATTCCGATATGCTGCTGGGGAAGCGATATGCAGTATCTCTGTCTGGTAAATCTCAAAAAAACATGCCTAAAGTTAAGCCTTTTAGAGGTCTGCGCCCACCGAAGGATCTGGTGGAGCAGGTGGAAAGCCGACCATATGACGTTCTCAATTCGGAAGAGGCGCGTGCTGAAGCCGGAAACAATGAGAAATCTCTTTACCATATTATCAAACCAGAAATCAATTTTCCGGAGGGGACAAGTGAATATGATCCTCGGGTGTATGACAGCGCCGCCGAGCAGTTTGAGAAATTCCAAAAGAACGGATGGCTGCTGCAAGACGAACAGGAGAATTATTACCTCTATGCCCAGACCATGAATGGGAAGACACAGTATGGAATTGTGTTGTGTGCGCATGTTGATGATTACATGAATGGCAACATAAAAAAACATGAACTGACACGTCGTGACAAGGAAGATGATCGCATGAAGCACGTGCGCATCACCAATGCCAACATTGAACCCGTATTCCTTGCCTTCCGCCACAACGATGTCTTGGCGGAATTGATAAAAAAATATGCGGCGCAGGAACCCGTCTATCATTTTAAAGCACCTGTCGATGGCTTTATTCATCAGTTTTGGGTGATAGAAAACAAGGAAGACCAGGATGCCATCACTGAAGAGTTTGCAAAGATGGACTCCTTATATATAGCAGACGGTCATCATCGTTCGGCTGCGCGTGTCGGTGCGGAAAAAGGCGAAAAAGAGGGCAGGGGAGAGCACGATTATTATATGGCCGTGTGTTTTCCGGCAGAGCAACTTACAATCTTGGACTACAATCGTGTGGTTAAAGACCTGAACGGACTTTCGGAAGAGGACTTCCTGAAGGCTTTGGAGAAAAACTTTACGGTTGCTTGCAAGGGCGAAGAGAATTATCGTCCGCAGAAGATGCACGAGTTTTCATTGTATGTCGGTGGCAAATGGTACAGTTTGGAAGCCAAACCTGGAACGTTCAACGAAAACGATCCAATTGGGGTTTTGGATGTAGACATCTCTTCGCGTCTCATATTGGATGAAATCCTGAACATAAAAGACTTGCGGAGCGACAAGCGTATAGATTTTGTTGGAGGGTTGCGCGGTTTGGGTGAACTGAAAAGGCGTGTGGACAGCGGCGAAATGAAAATGGCGCTCGCTCTCTATCCCGTTAGTATGCAGCAAATCATGGATATTGCCGATAGCGGAAACATAATGCCGCCAAAGGCCACTTGGTTTGAGCCGAAACTTCGTAGCGGATTGGTTATTCATAAACTCGACTGAAAATCGGGGGCGAAAATCCGCTTGTATGGCAAAAAATCCACGAATAATTTTATTTTCAAGCGTATAAAAGCCCAAAAAAATATTGCTTTCAAAAAAAAATAGTATCTTTGCAGCCGCTATGACGAGTAACAATACCTTGCAGATAGACTTGTTTGCAGCCGCCCGCAGTGGGCAGAAGCAAAATTTCAGCCTCTCAGATTCGTTTTTTGAAGAAATGGATCAAGAGGAAATTGTTGGTGGCCAATTGCAAGTGACTGCATCTGTGAAAGAAAACGCTGGAGATTATTTTAGCGTTCAGTTCACGGCAAAAGGGGAAGTTAGCGTTTTATGCGACCGCTGCTTGGAACGCGTGGTTTATGACGTTGATGTCGAAGACGAAGCCTTAGTATATTTTGGCGATGGCGAACCCTCAAATGAGGATGCTCGCGTGTTGCCACCGCGAATAAATGTGTATGACCTGGCGTGGGATGTATACGAGGCTGTTGAATTGTCTCTTCCATTGCAACGAATTCACCCAGCGGGCCAGTGTAATCCCGACATGGTGGAACACTTGAGAGCATTCGGAAGCGAACAAGGCGACGAAGAAGCCGAAGAAGCGGAATAACGACCATGGAATATTAACCAATTAAAGTATTAAATAGAAATGGCACATCCTAAAAGAAGACAATCTAAAACGAGAACTCTGAAACGTAGAACTCATGATAAGGCTGTAGCGCCTACGTTGGCTGTTTGCCCTAACTGCGGTGGCTGGCACATTTATCACACGGTTTGCCCGTCTTGCGGATACTATCGCGGCAAGTTGGCCATCGTGAAGGAAGAAGTTGCAGAGTAATCATTTATTCTTACTATTAAAGAGGAGGACAACGTCTTTTATCAGGCCGTTCTCCTCTTTGAGGTTTAGTGTGCCACCCTTTCATCTGTCAGAAATGAGATTCGTCTGAGCGAAATGTTTCTGTGTTTTGGTATCGGGTGGCGGGCTGAAAATTAAGAAGTCTTCAAGTTATAATAATATATGGAAAAAATTAATGCCGTCATTACAGGCGTGGGTGGCTACGTTCCTGAATATGTGCTGAACAACGACGAACTTTCTCGTATGGTTGATACCAACGACGAATGGATTATGACAAGAATCGGCATTAAGGAACGTCGCATCTTGAATGAGGAAGGTCTTGGAACCAGCTATATGGCACGTAAGGCTGTAAAACAGTTGCTGGAAAAAACTGGCACTGATCCTCAGGAAGTTGATTGCGTCATCATTGCCACAACAACTCCCGACTATCATTTCCCTTCAACGTCTTCAATCGTGGTTGGGCGTCTCGGTATGAAGAATGCCTTTGCCATTGATATGCAGGCTGCTTGCTGCGGATTCTTGTTTGCCATGGATGCTGCTTCAGGTATGATCCAGAGCGGACGCTATAAGAAAATCGTTGTTTGCGGTGCCGACAAGATGTCCAGCATCGTGGATTACACAGACCGCGCCACTTGCCCGATTTTTGGTGACGGTGCTGCCGCAGTTATGCTTGAGCCTTCTCTTGAAGAGGGCATGGGATGGCAGGATTCCTTCCTGCGTGCGGATGGAAAGGGACTTCCTTTCTTGTGCCTGAAGGCTGGCGGTTCTGTTTGCAGTCCTTCTTATTTCACCATCGACCATCGCATGCACTATCTGCATCAGGAAGGCCGCACGGTGTTTAAGTTCGCTGTAACAAATATGAGCGATGCCTGCGCACTTATTGCTGAACGTAATCACCTCGACAAGGACAACATCGCTTGGGTTATTCCTCATCAGGCCAATGTCAGAATCATTGAGGCCGTAGCACATCGTCTGGAATTGTCTATGGACAAGGTGATGCTCAACATCCAGCGTTATGGTAATACTTCTGCGGGAACATTGCCTTTGGCTTTGTGGGATTACGAGAAGCAGCTTAAGAAGGGCGACAATTTGATTTTGACGGCCTTTGGAGCTGGATTCACTTGGGGTGCTGCCTACGTTAAGTGGGCGTATGACGGATCTAAGTAATTTACTTGGCCCATTCTTGACAAATACAATTAATAATTCAAGGAAGCCGAAGGTCATGGGCAAAACCATCGACTTTCGACTTCCTTGTCCTTTTTTGTAATGGCATCTTGCCGACAGGCGGAGCATGCTGTTGCACATTCTCAGAATTCAGATAAGAAATCTTGGGCGTTGCTTTGAAAGATGCCGTTTTTGTCGGCATCCTTTCCGTTTTCAGATGGACGCTCAAATTTGATTTCTTATAATTGGTGCATCGCTTTTTTCTGACAGTCAGGAAGAAGAGCGTAGCACACCATGCAACTGGCAATGGAGCAGAGAAACGCCTCTGTCAGTACCAGCCACAATAAATAAACACTAAAATAAATTTTGATTACCTGTTAAACAGCCATGCACAAAGCCGGTTTCGTAAATATCGTCGGTAACCCGAATGTAGGAAAATCAACGCTCATGAATCTCTTTGTCGGTGAGCGTATTTCCATTGCCACTTTTAAGGCGCAGACAACACGCCATCGCATCATGGGTATCATCAATACGGAGGATGCGCAAATCGTATTTTCGGATACCCCAGGGGTGTTGAAGCCAAATTACAAGTTGCAGGAGTCGATGTTGGCGTTTTCCGAGTCGGCTTTGCAGGACGCAGACGTCTTGCTTTACGTGACAGACGTTGTTGAGAAAATTGACAAGAACAGCGACTTCCTGAAGAAGGTGGAGCATTTGAATGTGCCCATTCTCGTGTTGATAAATAAAATCGATCTTTCAAATCAAAAGCAGTTGGAATCGCTGGTTGACACTTGGCATGAGTTGATACCGAAGGCTGAGATCTTTCCCGTGTCGGCTTCTGCTAAATTCAACGTCAACAATGTGCTGGCACGTATCAAGGAACTTTTGCCAGATTCACCGCCTTATTTCGATAAAGACCAGTGGACCGACAAACCAGCGCGTTTTTTCGTGACGGAAATCATTCGTGAAAAAATCTTGCTATATTACGATAAGGAAATTCCTTATGCAACGGAAGTGTTGGTTGAGAGTTTCAAGGAAACAGACCAGCAGATTCACATCAACGCCCTCATTTTTGTGGAGCGTGAAAGTCAGAAGGGCATCATCATCGGCCATCAAGGTGTGGCCTTGAAGAAGGTGTCGACCGAAGCCCGGAAAACGCTTGAGAAGTTTTTCGGCAAACACATTTACCTTCAGGTCTTTGTCAAAGTCGATAAAGACTGGCGAAATTCGTCGAAGAGACTGGAGGCTTATGGATATAAACTTGATTAGTAAACATAATACAATATAACACACTATGTCAAAATTAGTAGCAATCGTTGGTCGTCCAAACGTTGGAAAGTCAACCTTGTTCAACAGACTGACGGGGACGCGTCAGGCCATCGTTAGCGATGAAGCCGGAACTACTCGCGATCGCCAATATGGCAAGTGCGAATGGGGAAAGCGGGAGTTTTCTCTGGTAGACACCGGCGGATGGGTGGTCAACTCTGACGATATTTTCGAGGAGGAAATCCGCAAGCAGGTGATTCTTGCAACACAGGAAGCCGACGTCATTTTGTTTCTCGTTGACGTGAAAAACGGAGAGACAGACTTGGACTTGCAGGTTGCAAAGATTCTCCGCCAAACAAAGGTGCCTGTCATCCTTTGTGCCAACAAGACAGACAACAACGAAGACAGATATAACTCAGCTGAGTTTTATTCATTGGGACTTGGCGAGCCATTCTGCATCTCGGCTGCAACGGGAAGCGGAACGGGCGATCTTTTGGACGAAATTCTCAATAAAATGGGCCCAGAAGACAATGGTAACGATGAGGACAACAGCATTCCGCGTTTCTCTGTCGTTGGCCGTCCAAATGTCGGAAAGAGCAGCATCATCAATGCCTTTATTGGGGAAGACCGCCATATCGTCACGGACATTGCCGGCACAACGCGCGACAGCATCTTGACGCGCTACACCAAATTCGGCTTTGACTTCTTCTTGGTTGACACTGCTGGTATCCGCAAGAAAAACAAGGTGACGGAGGATTTGGAATTTTATTCCGTCATGCGCTCCATTCGCGCCATCGAAAATTCTGACGTCTGCATTCTTCTTTTGGATGCTACGCGCGGAATTGAAGGACAGGACATGAACATTTTCCAGGTCATACAGCGAAACAATAAGGGATTGGTTGTAGTGGTCAACAAATGGGACTTGGTTGAAGATAAATCCCAGCAAGCCATTTCTCATTTTGAGAATGCCATTCGAAGCCGCATGGCACCGTTTTCTGATTTCCCCATCGTTTTTGCATCGGCGCTCACGAAGCAGCGTATCTTCAAGGTGCTTGAAATGGCAAAGGAGGTGTTCTTAAACAGACAGCGCCGCGTCAGCACATCGAAACTCAACGAAGAGATGCTGCCGCTCATCGAGTCTTATCCGCCACCTTCAATCAAAGGAAAATACATCAAGATTAAATATTGTGCGCAGATTCCAGAGACGCAGATACCATCATTCGTCTTCTATGCCAATTTGCCGCAATACATCAAGGAGCCATACCGTCGTTTCTTGGAAAACAAAATTCGCGAGCGTTGGAATTTCAGCGGAACGCCCATTAATATTTTTATACGACAAAAATAAAACGTCTCATGAGAAAGGTCTTGACAGTTATTGGTTTGAACCTGTTGCTCATGATGTCGTGTGCTGATAGCAAATTAAAGGAGGAGTCTGTTTCAGACGTTCCTCCTTATTTTGTATCTGCCGACGACGTAAAGCAAATCTACGGATTCTATGTGGCTGGAGATTATGCTTCATATATAGAATGTATGATGCAGAGCGCGGAAATGACGCCAGAATATAAAGCGCAAATGCTTGTCTTGTTGAAGCAACACGCGGCAGATCAGAAAAAAGAGGCAGGCAACGTAAAAAGCGTTGAAGTTGCCCGCCTCGTGCCATACAACAAGGGAAATGGGGCAGAGGCTTACTTGAATGTCACTTATGAAAAGGGGGCGACAGAAGAAGTTATGCTCCAATTAGTGTATGACGGCAGCAGATGGAGATTGCGCTGATACTCCTGTTTCCTGCGTGGGTATTGTTGAATAACGTTGAATACCTGCTTACCTACTTGTCATTACATGATTCCACTGAAAGCCGAATCCATCCCCATCCCCATCTCATGTCCTGATGGGGGATGATTCCTGCTCTGTAGAAAACGTTTGGTGCTAAACAGAAAATCCAGAGTCACGACTTTATGGCGAACGCCGTCCCAGACGCAGTTGTGCCTCGTCCCCAGGGCCGACGCATTACTTTTCTCTTTCATAATCAGTGATATTCCATAGAAAAGCATTACCTTTCCAGTAAAAAAACGATATGAACATCTCCATTATACTGAACAATATTCAAGATCCTCGTCGC
>ENA-OPNW01000777-OPNW01000777.1-human-gut-metagenome-genome-assembly--contig:-NODE-777-length-18305-cov-4.933589_pt1 | contig 18305 bp, 26 predicted proteins | sample MGYA00241540_ERZ501777 | MGnify/ENA primary metagenome ERZ501777 (study PRJEB25962, sample SAMEA2042615) | human gut metagenome | biome: human gut; feature: human-associated habitat; material: faeces...
GGCGGCCAGCGGCGAATGCGCGCGACGCACACACCGTTCGCGGACGCTAAGAACCGCTTCGGGCTCGCAGATATTCTGGACTTCGACTTCAAGGAAATCCAGTCCATCATCCCCGCCCGTCCTGTCACGCCGCCGAAAACCACCATGGAAAAGGCGTATCAGGCGAAGAAGAAGGTGCAGAAGGGAATCACCCCTAAAACGGCCGCGGAGCCCGCAGAAACGAAGCCAGCCCCGCCCACGAATGTGTATGACGAGCTCGCGTGTCTGATGGCGCTCGGTGTATCGGAGGCAGACCCTTCGCCGATCACGGAGGGGGAGCTGCTGAAAGCGATCCGCGAAGTAGACCCCAACGAACCCGCAGCGAAAGCAGAGAATCTGGCGAAGATCCCTGCGGACTATGTAGAAGCACTCATTAAGCCCGATACATGGGCGGGATTCAAATACTATGTGCTGAACAACATCCGCACTCCGTTTTAGTCTATAACCACGATTTCTGTTTGTAATCATGATTCTGAGAGATTTTTTCTCAATTTCCACACGTTAAGTTACGAATTTTATATTTTAGGAGGAAAATACTATGCCGAATTTTGGACAGTTTGGGAATGCTACGCCGGATACCGAGAAGGAAAAGGCAATGGTGGTTACCGGGTTTTCCGGTTTTACGGACGATGATTTCAAGGATAAGGGAGGGCTCTTTGACCCCATCCCGAAAGGCCGTTACCACTTCGTGGTCTATGACTGCCAGACCGGCTTCACGAAGAAGGATAACACACTGAAGAAAACCATCCTGATGGACATTCATCACGAAGACGGAACAAAGACGCGCCTTACAGATTACTTGGTCTACAAGAGCAACCAGAAGTGGAAATTCGCCTGTTTCTTCGATGCCATCGGTCTTGGTGATGCGCTCAAAGAGAACGGCATCGACGGAGCAGATGACCCGCTCTGGACGACCGCCGTAGGGCTGGAAGGGGACTTTGAAGTCGATAATGAAACGTCCGAGTGGAACGGCAAGCAGACCACGCGCAATGTCATCAAGAAGTACTACAAGCCCGAACGGTAAACGGCTATGAGCAAAATCGATCTAGTGCCGCTCTTGGCCTTCATCGACCCAGACTACAGCTATGAACGATGGATCCAAGTGGGCATGGCTCTCCAGAAGGAGGGCTATCCCCTGTCTGTCTGGGAGACGTGGAGCCGCAGGGGTGGGAAGTTCCATGAAGGGGAATGCGTCAAGAAATGGCAGTCTTTCCATGAAGACCGCGAGCAGCCAGTCACCGGCGCCGTCATCACCCAGTGGGCGAAGGAAGGCGGGTGGAAGCCCTCCGGACGTCATGAAGGGCCGGTTCGCACCGTGACGGGATTCACCTTCACGGATTCCGATTTTCTGATCGATCCATCAACGGTCGAGCCGGAAGATTTCCATGAGCCAAGTGATGAGGAATGGGACCCGAAAGGGGATCTCATCTCCTATCTGCAGGCGCTCTTCAAGCCGGATGAGTATGTCGGGCTGGCAGTGAATTCCTTCCTGGCTAAGGACGGGAAATGGAAGCCTGTCGATAATGGCCAGTGTAAGCGGACGTGCGGAGAGATCGTCGAGGCGCTGCAGCATTCTCAGCAGATATCCAGCGCTGTCGGCAGCCTGCAGAATGAGGCGGCAGGGGCATGGATCCGTATCAATCCGCTGGACGGAGAAGGGGCTAAGAATGCGAATGTCACTGATTTCCGCTATGCGCTGGTGGAGTCGGATACGCTGCCTCTGGGGCAGCAGCTGGCGCTCATCCGTCAAATGCAGCTGCCATGCGCTGCCATCGTCTACTCCGGCGGGAAGTCGGTGCATGCCATCGTCCATGTCGATGCCGCGACACAGAAGGAATACTATGAGCGCGTCGCCCATATGTATGACATCTGCAACAAAAACGGCTTCAAAGTCGACGAGCAAAACAAGAACCCTTCCCGCCTGTCCCGTATGCCGGGCGTCACGCGGAACGGCAAGAAGCAGTTCCTGATCGGCGTCAATCAGGGGCAGAAGGACTATCTCGCATGGCTCGCATGGACGGAGGAGCAGCAGGATGATCTGCCGCCCTTCCTTCCGCTGAATACGGTCATCGATGACCCGCCGCCTCTGAATCCTGTCCTGATCGACGGCATCCTCCGTCTGGGGCACAAGGCTATACTGACCGGCCCCTCGAAGGCGGGGAAGTCTTTCTGGCTGATGCAGCTGGCGCTTGCCATTGCGTCCGGCGGCGAGTTTCTGGGATGGAAATGCCGGCAGGGGAAAGTCCTCTATATCAATCTGGAAATCGACGAGAAGTCTTTCATCGATCGACTGGAGCACATCTACCGGGCAAAGGACATGCCGATGCATCCAAGCTCCAGCAATCTCATCGTGTGGGATCTCAGGGGCAAGGCGCTCCCGATGGACAAGCTGGCAAAGATCATCGTCCGGCGGTGCAAGGACATGCACCTCGCAGCAATCATCGTCGACCCTATTTACAAGGTCATCACGGGTGACGAGAATGCCGCCAGCGATATGGCGTACTTCGGGAATCAGTTCGACTACATCTGCCGCGAGCTGGGATGCTCTGTCATCTACTGCCACCATCACTCCAAGGGCGCGCAGGGCGCCAAGCGGGCGACCGACCGCGGCAGCGGCTCGGGCGTCTTCTCCCGCGATGCTGATGCCATCATTGACCTGACGGCGATCGAGCTGAAAGAGGAGGAAAAGGATCAGTATGGGTGCGACGTCGCTTACTGTGTCACCTGCATCCTTCGTGAATTCAAGACGCCGAAGCCGAAAGCCATCCTCTTCCAGTACCCGCTCCACACGCTCGATCCTGATATCGATCCGAAGCGTACCGAGGGCAGCATCGAAGGGAACCGCGTCAAGGGGAATATCACCCAGACGCAGAACAAAAATGATCGCTACGAAGAATTCATCCGGACGCTGGAGCACCACCTCGCTAATGGGGATGTAGTGAACAAAACCAATCTTGCGGATGAGATGCAGGTTTCATCAAAGACGATTCAAAACTACTTGAAACGAGCAAACGAGCCGATTCAAGTTTATGAAGTGATTGCCGGACGCAATGGAAGGATCAGGCGACTAGACGAGCGGTAGTAGAAGTGGAAATAAACGTGGAAAACTCTATATAAGAAATATAGATATATTTTCCACGTTTAATCTCACGCGGTGAATGGGGGTGGAAGGGGTGGGTGTTTCTTAACATACACACCCACCCCTTCCACCCCTTCACTCACCGTAAAAAGAGTTTCCGGGATTTAGACATATCTTTTTATGACAGCAAATCAGCTGATTTTGTAAGCAGTCAGAAAAAGTCAGAAAAATACAGATCTGTATTTTAGGAGGGAGGAAAGTCATGCGAAGCCATCTTGTGAAGGGCGCTGACCGCATCGAGCTGACGATCCGTAGCTACACGGACCGGACAGGGCGGACGCCGAAGAAGAAAGTATTTCTGCAGATGCATCGCTACACCGAGAAGGATGATAAATGGACAAACAAAGACTTCCTGTGCAAGAGCGAGGCAGAGGCTTTGATGAAAATGCGAGAAGTGAATCAGTATTGGATAGAGTTTCACGGTTATACAGTGGAGGAATCATGATTATTATTCAGACAGAAGATGGGTCTATTGTCACGGACCCGAAAGCAATCTATATCGACAAAGACTTAGCTGGACATCTGCATATCTACGCGGACTTGTCCAGCACGGATCGAGTGAAAGCTGTAAAGCTGACTGTATTCAGCTATTCAAAGAATGAATTGGGGGCAGATGCTCGAGATGATGTGTAAGAAAATGAATAAGTGGCTCTTCTTTGATGAATGCCCTCACTGCGTCATCCGTATGGAAGAGGTGCTGAATAGATACATGGAGGGGTCTCATGACTGAGTGGGAAGTCCTGTTCTTCGTCTGCATCGTCGGGATGGGGCTGCTGGCGACGATTGCTTTCCTTTTCGGGAAGATCGGGGATCTTTGGCTGGCCGTCGCTGACCTGCAGGACGACCAGCGGGGAGTGATGCGTGACCTGGTGGTCTTAAAGACAGAGGTGGATGCTATGGCAGCGCGAGAGGCGAAAAGACTGAGGGAGGGGCGGATCTCATGAGCAGTACGGTGTGGTTCTTCATTGGTGTGCTGACGGGCTCGCTGGTGGCAACTGCTTCCATCCTTCTCACCGTCGAATGGTTACTCAGGAGGAAGCGATGAGTATGGTATATTTCTTCGTGCCGGGGAAGGTGCAGGGCAAAGCAAGGCCGCGGTTCAGCTCAAAGAGCGGGACTGTCTACACGCCGGGCCGAACAAAGTCTTATGAACGGCAGATCGCGGAGGCTTACGAAGCACAGCAAGGTCCCTGCTTTGATGGGGCTGTGATGGTCGTGATCGAGGCAGTCTTTCCGATCCCGAAGTCATGGACACGGGCAAAGAAGGCAGAGGCGCTGGCGGGGAAACTTCCGCCGGGAAAACCGGACATTGACAACATCTTGAAAGTGGTACTCGACGGGTTGAACGGCATCGCATATGAGGACGACAAGCAAGTAGTTCTGACTCAGTGTAAAAAAGTTTATGCAGACGCAACCCGTCCCGCGGGGCTGCAGGTGCATATCTTCCCGATGGATAATGTAAACGGATGGCGTTAGGAGGAGATAATCATGATCGACACAACCGGATCCCTGCTCAGCAGGCAAGTGCGCAGAAAGATCGAACGGCAAAAGAATAAAAACGCTACACTCACGGTCAAGCCGGAGTATCTAAAAGACTTGTGCGCGCAGGCAGTTCAACAGGAAGCAGAAAAATTAGCGGCACATGCCAAAAATGAAGCTGTATCAAGGCTATTTGAAGAACTGATCGCGATTCCGGTCATGGTTATTCACGATCATTTCGGCGAGCTCAGGAAGAAAGACGGACGGGAAGAGCGGTTCGCGGAGATGTGTCTCGAACTTTACGACACAGTAGAGAAAGGGTTCGTAACCCCGCAGGAATTGAGGCAATGTTTATTCGAGGAAGCCGGCGTGCGGTTTAAGCACCCCAGCGGTTCACTGACATCAGAAAGAAAAGAGGCGACCAAAGTATGATCCTCTATTTCCGCAAGGGAGCCAGAGTGACCGAGCTCCTGCTGGCGAAGGATACCCTGAGGCCTGGCATGCTTACAAATGGTTACCTTTTCATGGTGATCGAGAGCGACGCCCGCGGACATATCGGGATCATGCCCAGCGAGCGGGAGCATTTCGATCTTGAATGGATGGCAAACGCTGCTTTCTGGACGAAGGCGCGGCAGCTTTCTGACCGCGGGTGGGAGGCAGACGGCTATCCGGGCGCGGTCATCCTCTTGAAGTACTACGAGGCAAGTGACATGGCAGAGAAGAAGAAACGCGCGCTCGAGCGAAAACATGAAAAAGGGCAGGCACTTTGCCGGAAGACATACGAGCCAAGGCTCTGTGTGGGAGTGTGGCCACCTATTCCAACCGAATACCGCAAAGCAGAAGTACTGCAGCATAGGCTGTCAGAAGCGGTATTGGCAGGAGGTGCACCGGCGTGAGAAGAAGGAGAAACAAGGATGACGGAGGCAGAGGTGCTTGATTTCTTCGAGAAGCTGCGCAGCCAGCGGCAGTAACAGCCACCACAAAAGGCAACAGAGCCACGTGGTGGCTGTGGGGCGATCTGCGAGCTGTATCGGGAATGGATTGAGTACAGGATGAAGTAGTGGCTTTACCGCTGCTTCATTTTGGCATTCTATTGACATCGACATAGGAGGGCATCAGTGAGAGTATTGGATTTGCTTAGACAGGTGTATAGGGAGATTGGGATGCTGGAGACGTCCCGCAGGCAGAAGGACATGATCATAGCGGACAATGCCGGTCTAAAGGCGATCCGATACGATAAAGACAAAGTATCTGGCGGGAAGCAGGGCGATCTGGCCGATGTACTGCTTAATATCGAGAAGGAACGGGAGCGAATCAATGAACAGATTGCCCGGCAGCTGGAACGTGTCATGCGGCATCGGGCGGAGCTGTATCAACTCATGGAGAAAGTGCCTGATGGTCCGGGGAAGATCGCCGTACAGGAACATTATCTCTACCGTGTGCCGTGGGGGGTGGTGGCGGAGCGGCTGCATTATGGGAAGAGCTATACTCGAGACCTTGCTCGTCGCACGGTAGAGGAGTTGGAGAAAGTGCGAGCCGATTAAAAGGCCAGCACAAATCAGCACTTTGAAAGTGATATAATAGTATTGTGAAAATTGCGCGACAAAAGAAACAGGCTGCTAGTGATGGTTGTCTGTTTCTTGTAGGGGTATGAAAATGTTTTGGAGTATCCGTATGGAAAAGAGCACGAAGATTTGCATTGCTTATTGTGGACCTAGTGTTGATAATGGCTCTATGGATGCTAAGACACTAGGCGAAGTTCTGATTTCAATGAGTTCATTGGTCAATCAAGCCAATCGACTATTGAATAATGATAATTCTTCTATAGATGTCAGGGTAAAGGCAGATTTTCAAAAAGGATCGTTTGAAATTGTCTTGGCTTTGATTCAGACCTTGCCGGAACAAATCAAGTCTTTGTTTGTTGCTGGCTACAGCATTGACCAAATTGCCCAATTCCTTGATTTAACTAATAATGGTATCGAAGTTGCAGGCGCAGTAGGTGGCGGGCTCTTCTGGCTAATTAAGAAGTTACGTACCCGAAGAATTATTAAGACTGTGGAAAAAGAGAATGGGCAAGTTGAAGTGCATCCAGATAAAGGTGCTCCATTTATTGTTTACAAACCAGTATATAATTTGTTTGTAGACAAAAATGTTAGAGAGGCGTTGCCCGGCCTTGTTAAACCTTTGGAGCAAGCAGGTGTTGATCATTTTGAGGTTCGAGATATTCATGAAATGGCTCGTCCCGTTATGAGTATCAATAAAGAAGAATCAGAATATGTCAAAACAGTCCCGGAAGATGTGATTGAGGAAAAATGTTCCTGTTATGTCATATCTGTAACCGTAGAAGCTGCCGTTTTTGATGGTTCTCATAAATGGAAGTTTAATGATGGAGATACCTCTTTTACAGCAACTGTGGCGGACAAAGATTTCCTTGCGAAAATTGCAGCCGGTCAAATTCGATTAGGCCCGCAAGATTTGCTTGTTGTAAAATTAGAAAAGCATCAGCAAATCAAAAATCACAGGAAATTGGGACATACAGATAATGTTATAACGCAAGTCGTCAAATATACACCGCAAAACTAATCAGGTTTAGGCACTCATATCAATGATAGTGAGTGCTTTTTTATTGGCAGAAACAGAGGTGGTGAAGGATGTAATGGCTGAAGTGGAACTAACGGAGAAGCAAAAACGACTGGTAGATTATTTCATAGAGACAGGTAACCAGACAGAGGCGGCCATTAAAGCCGGGTATTCAAAAAAGAACGCCCGATTTATTGCATCTAAAACCTTAGATCTGCCTTATGTGAAAGCGTTTCGGGAGAAACGTCTCAAGGAAATAGAGGAGAACCGCATTGCCAAGGCGAAAGAAGTGTTGGAGTTTCTAACGTCTTCCATGCGCGGCGAAATCAAAGAGGAAGTCGTTGTCGTGGAAGGGACTGGCGACGGCTGCAGCAAAGCAAAAACCATAGAAAAGCAGATCGGAGCCAATGACCGTATCAAAGCGGCGGTGCAGCTGGCAAAGCGCTACGGACTGGACAGGCCGGAAGATGCTGACGGTGAGGCACACATTACATTCAAGTTTGAAAGAGGCGGGGATGATGGAAATTAACGTAGCGGACCACGTGGGGCCTGCTTTTGATGCCGTTTTCCAAGATATCATTCATCACCGTCATACCCATTATTGGATGAAAGGCGGCCGTGGCAGTACGAAGTCCTCTTTTGTGAGTGTCGTGCTGCCTATCCTGCTTTTGCAAAATCCCAAGTGCCATGCGGTCGTACTCCGAAAAGTCGGAAACACCATCAAGACATCGGTTTATCCGCAGGTGTTATGGGGAATCGATGCTATGGGCCTTAATGGTTTGTTTTCCGCAAAGATTTCCCCGCCGGAAATCACCCTGAAGCATACGGGACAGAAGATTTATTTCATGGGCGATGATGATCCCATGAAGCTCAAGTCCATCAAACCGCCATTTGGCTATATCGGTGTGGTTTGGTTTGAAGAATTCGACCAGTTCGCCGGTATGGAAGAGATCCGGAATCTGAACCAGTCTTTGCTTCGCGGCGGCGATAAATACTGGGAGTTCTGTTCTTTCAACCCGCCAAAGTCGAGAAATAACTGGGTGAACGAAGAGCAGCTCTATGACGATGCGGACAGGCTGATACACCATTCCACCTATTTGCAGGCCCCGAAGGAATGGCTAGGCAGCCAGTTCCTGCTGGAAGCGGAAAAGCTGAAGGGGAAGAATCTCAAGAGCTACGAGCATGAGTATCTGGGGAAAGTCACAGGGACCGGCGGCGCCGTCTTCGAGAATGTAGAGGATCTCTGCATGAGCGACGAGATGATCGCACAATTCGACAGGCTGCATTGCGGGCTGGACTTTGGCTTTGCAGTCGATCCGTTGGCTTTCGTCCAAATGCACTATGACGCCAAGAAGGAAGAGTTATATATCTTCGACGAGGTATATCAGCAGAAACTCACGAACCGCGCTGTAGCGCAAATCCTGCGCGCCAAGCACCTCACGGCACCGATCATTGCCGACTCTGCAGAGCCGAAGAGCATTGCCGAAATACGTGACATGGGCTTCAACATTATCGGATGCCGCAAAGGGCCTGACAGTGTAGCTTACGGCATCAAATGGCTGCAGGAAAGGCGGAAGATATACATCGATAAGCGCAGGTGCCCGAACACATACAGGGAATTTACCTGCTACGAATACGAGAGAAATCGTCAGGGGCAGTTTATTTCTGCCTACCCTGACGCAGACAACCACGCCATCGATGCCACGAGATACGCCTGCCAGAATGAAATGGCTAGGGCTAGAGTGAAGATTTTAAGGAGGTGAGAACGTGGATTTAACCGTAGCTAGAAAAATGATACAGAAATATGTCACCGGTCACAGCGAATTTTTAAAGCGGGCCCTGACGGCGGACAGGTATTACGATAACCTGAATGATATCCTATTCGCTCCCAGCAGGCAGGAGAAAGAGGCAAAGGGCGATATCGAGAACCCCATGCGCACGGCAGACAATCGAATCCCCATGAGCTTTTACAGCCTGCTGGTGGATCAGAAGGTGTCTTACCTTTTTACTGCCCCACCTTTGTTTGATACACATAGCGATGACGTCAATAAGGTGATTACTGATACACTGGGAGGCAGTTATGCAAGCAGGATCCAAGAGCTGGCCACCAATGCATCCAATGCGGGGGTCGGATGGCTGCACTACTGGATTGATGAGAATAAGAAGTTCCAGTATGCCGTAGTACCCAGTGAGGAGATTATCCCGATTTGGTCGCCCAAATTGTCCCATGATCTGTTGGCAGTGCTCCGCGTGTATCGTGAGTACGATGATAACGGTGATGCCTACAAGGTTTATGAGTATTGGAATGACCGGGAATGTGAGGCCTATCGAATCCCGGAATCGGATGAAACGATGGATAGGATATCCCCTTATAGCTGCTTTGCTGATTTTTACAATGCGGGATTGTCTGAAGCGGATAACCAGTTTATCCATAACTTTGGCCGGGTGCCGTTTATCCCATTCCGCAACAATCAACGAGCTACCAGTGATCTCAATAAAATCAAAAAGTTGATAGACGCTTATGACAAAACGTTAAGCGGTTTTATGAATGACCTAGAGGATATTCAAGAGGTCATTTTTATTTTGACCAATTACGGCGGGGAAGACCTAAACGAATTCCTGAAGAACCTGAAATACTACAAAACCATTTCCGTGGAATCTGCAGGCACAGGGGATTCGTCTGGGGTGTCCAGTCTAAATATTGATATTCCGGTAGAAGCCAGGGATAAGATGCTGGAAATCACCCGAAAGGCGATCTTTACCATGGGGCAGGGGGTAGATCCGGAGCAGCAGGGACTGGATAAGACTTCCGGCGAAGCCATGAAATTCGTTTATTCCCTGCTGGAGCTCAAGGCGGGGCAGATGGAAGTCCAATTCCGCATGGGATTTGACGAATTGCTTCATGCGATATTGCAGCATTATGGGATGGATACAGCAGGCATCGTACAGACATGGACGAGAACGTCCATTAAAAATGACTCTGACCTTGTGACCATGTGCAGCAATTCCGTGGGCATTGTTTCCAATAAGACGATCTTATCCCGCCATCCATTCGTGGATGATCCAGAAGCAGAAGCAAAACAGATCGAAAAGGAACGCAAAGAGCAGGATGCGCAGGCTGATCCCTATGGAGGGGATTTGGATGGCAAGAAAGATGACTAGTTTTTATTTCCTAACGTGGCAGGTGAACCACGGTAAAAACCGGAGGAGGATTTTATGAATCAGGAAGAATTATTTGCTGAATTGGGCATCGCAGCCGACAAAAAGGAAGCAGCGAAAAAAGCGCTGACTGCTTTCTTAGATGGTGCGTATGTACCAAAATCTCGTTTCAATGAGGTCAACGAGGAAAAGAAGACCTTAACCGCTACTGTAGCGGACCGTGACAAACAACTGGAAACCCTCAAAAAGTCTACAGGTGATCTGGACGCATTGAAGAACCAGATTAAATCCCTGCAGGATGCCAACAAGAAGGCCCAAGAGGAAGCTGATGCGAAAATGAAAGAACTCCGTATCAATGACGCTATCAAACTGGCTATTGTGGACAAAGCGCAGGATGTGGACATTGTTTCCAGCTTGTTCGACAAGACCAAACTCATCCTTGGTGACGATGGAAAAATCACCGGATTGGACGAACAGCTGAAGGAACTGCAGAAGAACAAAGCATTTTTGTTTAAGCAGGCCGGCCCTAACCCGAAGTATGATCCCAAAGGCGGAAACGGAAACCCCAGCACCAATCCATTCGCAAAAGATACGTTTAACCTCACTGAACAGGGAAGATTGCTCAGAGAAAATCCGGAACAGGCCAAAGCCTTTGCACAGGCCGCCGGAGTAACCATTTAATCTAAAAGGAGACAATACAAATGGCAGGAACTACTATTTCCGATATCATCGTCCCGGAACTGTTTAATCCATACGTAGTGCAGAAAACCATGGAAAAATCTGCATTTTTCAATTCCGGTATTATTACTAGAAGCCCGGCATTCGATGCCCTGGCAAGCGAAGCAGCACGTACTCACAACATGCCATTCTTCGAAGATCTGCAGGGAGACGCTGACAACATCGTAGAAGGGAAGACCATCGAAGCACAGAAAATCACATCCAAGAAAGATGTATCCACTACCATCATGCGTAGACAGAAATGGAGTGCTTCCAATCTGTCTGCCGCACTGGCTGGTAAGGACCCGATGGCCGCTATTGGCGACTTGGTAGCAGGCTATTGGGCTAGACAGTACCAGAAGGAACTCATCAATATCCTTGCTGGCGTATTCGCTTCTACTTCCATGAAAGACCATATTCTGGATATTTCTGCACTGGAAGGGGAAGCTGCCAACATTTCTGCCTCTGCAGTCATCGACACCCTCCAGCTCATGGGCGATGCACAGGATCAGCTTTCCGCTGTGGTGATGCATTCTGCTACCAAAGCATACCTGAAGAAAAAGAACCTCATTTCTACCGAAAGAGATTCTACCAACGTAGAATTCGATATCTATCAGGGCCGTCGTGTTATCGTAGATGATGGATGCCCTGTAGTGAGTGGTGTATATACCACCTACTTCTTCGGTACCGGTGCCATTGCTTACGGCGAAGGTTCTCCGGTTCGTTTCGTGCAGACCGAAACCAAACGTGACCCGGACGATGGTGCTGGCGTTGACATGCTGTATAACCGTCGCTGCTTTATCATGCATCCACGGGGAGTGGCATGGACTAACAAAAAGAGAGCTAACCCGGAATCCCCAACTCGCGAGGAACTGGCGGATGCCACCAATTGGAATCGTGTATATGAATCCAAAGCTATTCGCATGGTAGCGATGAAACACAAGGTCGGCTAGTCATGGATAAGCAGTCAGAGAATGAAGCATACTGGGCGGCTAGAGCCACTGCCTACGAGGAAGCGTGGCACAATCGTTGCCAGACTACCGTAGAGCGCGATCTGGCGGCGTATTATGAGCAGGCTCTGGCTGACATCCAAAGGGACATCGCTGCTCTGTATGGGCGCTTCGCGAAAGATAACAAACTATCTATGGCAGAAGCGCACAGACTGTTGACGGGCGATGAATATCGCGTCTGGCGGATGAGCATGGAAGAATACCTGCAGGGGATCGAGAACGGCAGCGTTCTGTCGGAGGAACTGGACACCCTCGCTATGCGAAGCCGCATTTCGCGTCTGGATAAGCTCTATGCAGAAACGCTGAAGGCTCTTGACCGGCTGGGACGCAAGACAGAAGACCGCATGACGGACTTTCTGATGGATGCCTATAAGGATCGTTTCTACCACGGCATTTATGACGTGGCAGAACGGACGGGAATCATGAAGGCGAATGTCGCTATTGATGACGATACGGCACAAAAAATCGCCGCTGCTCCGTGGAGCGGAAAGTCCTATAGTCAGCGTATCTGGAAGAATGACCAGCAGCTCGGCACGGCCCTTCGCACAGTCGTGTCGAATGGGCTGCACCGCGGGCTGTCCGTCCCTCAGATGGCAAAAATGGTAGAAGACAAAATGCATGCCGGTCTCTCCAATGCGAGAAGGCTAGTACGGACGGAAATGAACTATGTTCAGAATCGTGCAGCCGCTGACAGTATCAAAGAGTCCGGCATGAAATACTACCGTTTCATTGCTACATTAGACAGGCGTACTTCTGCTATATGCCGGTCACATGACGGTCACGTCTATTCCATTGATGAATACCGCCCTGGTGAAAATGCACCACCGTTGCATCCGAATTGTCGTAGCACTATCGCTGGTAGTTTGCGAGACGTCTATAACGAAGATGGAACTCGAACAGCTAGGAATTACGAAAAGAAAACCATTCATGTTCCAAAGAATATGACCTATGAGTCGTGGTATAATACTTATATAGAACCAAGGCTTGTACCAACAGGCGAGGGTAAATGGCCTACTCGAAAAGATGGGACGATTATTGCTACCAAATATGCACAAAGTGCTCATCAGCAGACTCCAAGTAGAGGATTACCTAATAGCGTAGTAATGCACCAATCTAACAGAAATGACTTACAATACGATTTTGATTTTTATGATAGCAATGGTTTTATGGCAGTACAGATTCATTGCGGGCCACATGGAAATTCCAAAAAACATCCCTTTGGCGAAGTCGGAGAGCATATGCATATTTGGCAATGGAAGAAGAAACCTTCCGGTAAATGGGCGGGAAGCCCTGATAAAGGGAAAGAGCTTGGCGATAGGGAAAGAGAGTGGATGAAAAATGAGATTGAAGCTGCAGTTAAGCGAAAAGCAACTACGTGATGGGATGGAAAATTGGACACTGTATAATAATTCATTTTGGTATAAAGGAATTAGATATTCTGTTGAGCACGATCCGGGTGATTTAAGATACTATATTTGCGTATATGATACATTGAAAGATGAGGAATGTTGGGATTTTCCTGATTTTGAGGCCTTTATGAATGCTACATTCCTTGATGGACAGCCATTCAGAAGTCTTTTACCAGATTTGGATTGGGATGCGATGTAACCCTAAAAAACACTTGTTGAAAAGTGCTGGCGAACATGCTGGTCTGATATTAATGGCATAAACGGGGGGATTAATATGCCTGCAGACGCATTCGGGACTAATCTTGATGTAGCAATGGCGGATTTAACTCGTGCGAAGACGGAATACTTAAAAGTATTCGGACAGCATTCTCTTGAGCGTGTTACGTTATTGGATCCTGTACACCCTGTTGCAAGTGAGTATAAATTAGCAGCGAAGAAACTTTGGCGTGCGATCAAAACGAAGCAAGCAATTCCTCAATTTGATAAGGAAATTTGGGATACAGTGATATTTTAAACAAAAAGCACTTGCGAGTTGATAGAAAAGAAGTTGGTAGGAATCTGAGGTGAGATCATTGACACGCAGAGAGCTTATTGAGTATTTAGATGCTGCACAGGATTTAACATTTTCTTATAAAGGACATTGGTATTTCATTGGTGAAGTGTTTGACTCCAAAACAGGAGTTTACAATGATCCTACCGAATATACTTGTGGACGTGCAGATACTGATGATGACTACCGATATTCTTCTCTTGATGATGCATTGGAAAACTTTAAGATTATGGGCAGGCCTTTTAAAGATATTTTGCCAGATATAGATTGGTAAGCAAAAGCACTTGCAGATTGCAGGTGCTTTTTTGATGCACTAGAAAGTAGGTGATGCGATGAAATATATTTCCCAAGAGGAAGCCAATGCGGCCATTTATGACAAAATCATGGAGGTCAAAGGGGATTATAACGGCATGGTAGAGGAATTGCCTATCATCAACGATACAAAGCTCCGAATGTACGTGGAGAAGTTTGTAGTGGATGTGATGGACTACTGCCACCGAGAGGATTTCCCTGATAGCCTGATTTATACGGCGGTGGAGCTTATTGCTAAGTGGATGGATGCGGAGACTTCAGGCGAAAAAGCACCGCTGAAATCTCTGAAACAGAATGATACGGAATTTACCTTTGCGGTATCTGATGTATCTTCTACTGGAAATCCCCATGAAGCAGACTTCGAGAGCTTGAAACCAAAGCTGAACCGTTTCCGCAAGGTGGGAGGTAGGCAGCCATGGAATTCGTAGGAATGAAGCGGTTGCTGAAACAGTTTATGTACAATGACCGCATGACTGTGTCCAGACAAGTCGCTTCTTTGGATGCAGAGGGAGCTGACGACTATAGGATTGATGAAATCTATCACGAGATTCCCTGTCATTTTGGCATCTACGAAATCAGCTTGACCGGGAAACAGTCCGATCGGGGCGATGTGTTGACACAAAAGCTCCGCATTGATTGTGACCCCCAGTATGATATACGGCCTAATGACATTCTGGCCATTCAGACGGCAGCGGAGCAGCAGTTTCTACTTCGTGCCGGTAAGGCTTTGAACTATCCTACTCACAAGGAAATTAACGCAGAACGGGAAGGTGAGGAGGCCTGATGGGTGAAGAAATCACCGGCTTCGATCAGCTGGATGCCAAGTTGCAAAGCATTTTGGAACAATCACTGGCTAAGAGAAACAAGTTCGTCGCGCAGCAGGCGGAGCTTCTGAACGGTCGTGTCAAGGACAACACACCGGTGGATACCGGTACGCTTCGAAACGGCTGGCATAGGAGCCGCGCCGCCAAGGGGACTGCTACAGTTTACAACAATACGCATTATGCGGGACATGTAGAATTCGGGCACCGCATACGAAAGCGCGGAGGCGGGTGGGCGAAGGATAAGAAGGGCCGCACGCGGTTCGTTCCCGGTGCGAAGATGCTTCATGAAGGATTGGCGGAAACGGAAAGGCAATTCAAGGCGGATGCAGAAACCATCATGGAGGATTTGCTCTCATGATTACCTATAGAAGTCTCAAGAAAACGCTTACGGCGTTACTAAAAAACAAATTTCCAAATTGTAAGGTGCACTTCGATAATGTAGAAAAATCGGATGCGCCTTATTTTTATGTCGAAATGCAGCCCTACACATCAACGGTGGATGGGGAAGGCGTATATCATGACCGCAATATCGAGATTGACATCCAGTATATTCCGGATGAGGACTTATTCGGACGGATTGACCGGATGAAGATTTATGATATTGGTCAGATTCTCGATTTGGCGATTCGCCCTGTCTTTTATGTAGAAGATAGAGCCATCACCATTCCGGAAGCCGAAACCACTGTCCATGATGAAGTGCTGCATTATATTTTCCGGTTACAGTTCACGGACGCTGACATGAGTCAGAAAGAATTTGAACTGATGGAAGAGCTGACGCTCAATTTAAGGAAGGAGTAACAATATGGCAAATGAAGCTGAAGTTTTTGGCCTGCCACAGGTACTGATTGATTTTAAAACCAAGGGAACTACGGCTATCAAGCGCAGCGCTCGAGGCATTGTGGCGATGATCCTCAAAAATGAGGAAACTGATGTCAGCAAGTACTACAAAATCAATGATGTTTCTGACATCCCAGATGAAGGACTGACCGCGGAAAACGTAGATCTGATTAAAAAGTGCTTGCTGGGGACACCGCTTCGCATTTTGGTATATACCTTGCCAAAAGCAGACATCTCTGAACCAACTCAGACACTGGCCGGTACCCTTGCAAAACTGGAAAGCGTAAAATGGAATTATCTCTGCTATCCGAACAGTACTGAACAGGAGCAGCAGGATATCGTTTCTTGGATCAAGTCTGAACGCGGAAACAAGAGAAAGACTTTCAAGGCTGTGGTAGCTAATCAGGCAGCGGACCATGAAGGCATCATCAATTTCTGTACCGGCGGCATCAAGGTAAAGACTGATACCGATTCCAAGGGAAATCCGGTGTATACCACCTACACTGCTCTCCAGTACACCGCTCGTATCACCGGTATTTTGGCCGGCCTTGCGCTTGACCGTTCTGCTACCTATTTCAAGCTGACCGAAATCGAAGAGGTAGAACAGTATGAAGATATCGATTCTCTTATTGATAAAGGCCAGCTGCTTCTCTTTGATGAACAGGATGGGGACGGAGTTAAGATTGCCCGTGCATGCAATTCTCTGACTACCTTCACCACAGATAAAGGCGAAGATTTCCGCTACATCAAAATTATGGAAGCACTCGATATGATTACCGATGATATCCGTGATACGTTCAAGAAGTACTATGTGGGCAAAGTCATTAATGACTATGACCATAAAATGCTCTTCATCACCGCTATTCTGGTATACTTCGATGAAATCAAAGGCAATGTTCTTGACCGTGATGGCAATAACACGGTAGATATCGATGAACAGTATCAGGCGAATTATGCTAAGCTCCACGGGGAAGATACATCCACCATGACGGCTATGCAGATTCGTCAGTACAATACAGGTACTAATGTGGTACTGGCTGGCAGTGTGAAGCCAGTCAACGCCATGGAAGATCTGAACATTGTATTTATTATGTAATGTAGGAGGCATGAATAATGACTAGAGCTGCAGAAGATGTGAAATACAGAGGTCGTCGTCGCTGGAATGGTTCCCACGGAAAAGTATGGTGGGATGGTGAACTTCTCTTTGAAATTGAATCCTTTGAATGTAAGGTAACGGCAGACCGCGAGGACGTGCTGATCGGCAATTCCAAAGACTCCAAAATCGTATCCCTCACCGGTTCGGGTACGCTGACAATCAAGTCTGTCATTAACCGCAACATTAACGCCTATCTGGAGGAATGGAAAAATGGCCATGATCCGAGAGCTACGCTTGTGGGGCTGCTGGATGATCCGGACGCCGTAGATGGACAGAAGGAACGTGTGTCCATTGATAATGTATTCTTTAATGAGCTTGCTCTGATGAATTTCAAGAAGGGCGAAGTGGTCGAGAAGGAATTTCCCTTTGGATTCACTCCTGAGGATGCGAAATTTATTGAAACAGTAGAATAGCGAGGTATGAGAATGGCTGTAAGTATCGAAGAACTGATCGAAATGAAAGAAGCCGTAGCAGCGGCGAAGAAAGAAAAGTATGACATGGAAACATCCATCGGCGTCATCACGGTAAAGAAACCGACGGCAGCGATGGTGCTCGAATCCAAAGCTACGGAGGGGGATGGAGATGCGTATCTCGTGTTGAACTGCGTAGTATCCCCGAATCTGAAGGATGCCAAGCTGCAGGAGGCTTATGGGTGCGTGGAACCGACGGATATTGTGCGTAAACTGTTTGATGCAGGCGAAATGACTCGGATCGCCGTGGCTATTCTTGATTGTGCAGGTTATAACAAAAACATCATGCGAAAGGTTCACGACGACGCAAAAAACTGATTGAAGGGAACTGGGAGGCTGCCACGGCGGCCTTTTTAGTTTCCCATGGTCATACTCTCTCTTATTTCTTCTCACTGTCGCCGGTCGAGAAGATTTTCTGCCATGCGGCTATGGAGGCAGAGGATGAGAGGGCGGCCAAACTGGCCGCAGTAGGCATGACAAGGCAGGTGATAGGATGAGCCAGTATGTATTGAGCGCTACGCTCGAGATGCGGGATAAGATGACGGCTGCCATCAAGACCGCGAAGAAAAACGTCTCCGGGTTTAAAACTTCTGTAGTGGGTTCGCTGTCGGCGGTCGACCGGCT
>ENA-OPNW01000800-OPNW01000800.1-human-gut-metagenome-genome-assembly--contig:-NODE-800-length-18023-cov-2.334484_pt1 | contig 18023 bp, 13 predicted proteins | sample MGYA00241540_ERZ501777 | MGnify/ENA primary metagenome ERZ501777 (study PRJEB25962, sample SAMEA2042615) | human gut metagenome | biome: human gut; feature: human-associated habitat; material: faeces...
CAACTTCCAGATTAGCCCAAGCCGGATCAACAGTCAAAGTCTTGTATTCGCCACCGCGGTCAACGGCTGCGTAGTTCTTGTTTACAACGTCTTCACCCTTCTTACCGTAAGACTTAACGATGAACTTCTTCATCTGTTCTACAGCCAAGTCTACTGGAATAACGCCAGTGATACGGAAGAATGCGCTCTGAAGGATAGTGTTGGTACGGTTACCCAAACCAATTTCCTGAGCAATCTGAGTTGCGTTGATGTAGTATACAGTGATATTGTGTTTTGCGAAATATTTCTTAACCTTGTTAGGCAAGTTCTTAGCCAATTCTTCACCTTCCCATATAGTGTTCAGCAAGAATGAACCGTTGTCGCGCAAACCGCGAGTTACATCGTACATGTGCAAGTATGCCTGTACGTGGCAAGCTACGAAGTTCGGAGTGTTTACCAAATATGTAGAACGGATAGGAGTATCACCGAAACGCAAGTGAGAGCAAGTGAAACCTCCTGACTTCTTAGAGTCGTAAGAGAAGTAAGCCTGGCAGTATTTATCAGTGTTGTCACCGATGATTTTTACAGAGTTCTTGTTAGCACCTACAGTACCATCGGCACCGAGACCATAGAACTTAGCCTCAAACAGGTCATCACCACCCATTGGGATTTCCTCCTCTTCGGGAAGAGATGTAAATGTAACGTCATCAACGATACCTACGGTGAAGTGATTCTTGGGCTGTGGCAATTCCAGGTTCTTGAATACTGCTACAATCTTAGCAGGTGTAGTATCGGATGAACCAAGACCATAGCGTCCGCCAACGATGAGAGGCTTGCGCTCGTCGTCATAGAGAGCAGACTTAACGTCAAGATACAGTGGTTCGCCCTCTGCACCGGGTTCCTTAGTACGGTCGAGCACGGCAATGCGCTTAACAGTAGCGGGAAGAGCCTTCTTCAAGAAGTCTACAGAGAAAGGACGATAGAGGTGAACTGCAACCATACCCACCTTCTTGCCCTGCTTGTTCAGGTAGTCGATGGCTTCACGGGCAGGCTCTGTAGCAGAACCCATCAGGATGATAACATTCTCGGCATCCTCTGCACCATAATAGTTGAAGAGGTGATACTCACGGCCAGTAATCTTAGAGATTTCGCCGCAGTACTTCTCAACTACTTCAGGAATTCTGTCATAATACTCATTGCAAGCCTCACGATGGGTGAAGAATGTCTCGGGGTTTTCAGCGGTACCACGAGTTACGGGACGCTCTGGAGACAATGCGCGGTCGCGGAATTTTTTGATATACTCAGGGTTAACCAGAGGACGGATATCTTCCATATCAATTTCCTCAACCTTGTGGTACTCGTGAGAAGTACGGAAACCATCAAAGAAGTTGATGAAAGGAACAGATGTCTCAAGTGTGGCAAGGTGAGGAACTGCAGAAAGATCCATAACCTCCTGTACAGAACCTGAGCAGAACATGGCAAAGCCAGTCTGACGGCAGGCCATAACATCCTGGTGGTCGCCGAAGATACAGAGTGAGTGAGAAGCCAGAGTACGTGCAGATACGTTGAATACGCAAGGCAACAGCTCACCGGCAATCTTATACATATTAGGTATCATCAACAACAGACCCTGCGAAGCTGTATAGGTAGAAGTTAATGCACCAGCCTGAAGAGAACCATGGACAGCTCCAGCGGCTCCGCCTTCAGATTCCATTTCCTGAATAGAAACTCTTTGACCGAAGAGGTTCTTACGGCCTTTAGCAGCCCATTCGTCCACATGTTCTGCCATAGGAGAAGATGGGGTAATGGGGTAGATGGCTGCCACCTCGGTAAACATGTAGCTTACATGAGCCGCTGCGGTGTTACCATCACATGTGATAAACTTTTTTTCTTTAGCCATTTTTCTAAATTTTAATGAAAGTTTGTATGTTCGTTTTTATATTTACACCTTATTATATTAATATAGGAAGCCGAATAGCCATAGTGGTATCTGGTTTTCCTTACCCACCTCTGTATTATAACGCGCATAGATGGTGTCGGGAGAGAATCTGATTTTCTGCTCACCATGGGCATCGCAAATTCTGAAGTGCTTCTCGCCGTCTACGATGTAGAAGTGGTCTTTGTTGGCCTGATTTACGATATGGTCCTTCCACAACGAGTTCACGAAGAATGTCTCCATCAGTTCCTGGTCATCGATGGTGATGGGGTAGATGGCATACATGAGATTGCTATTGTGCATCATCACCTTGGTAGGCTTCTTGGGGAATTCCTCTCCTACGGGATAGATGATATTGATAAGACGCGCATCGGCCAGATACTTGATATAGTTCATCACCGTGGCACGGCTGGTCTGTATTTCATCAGCCAGATTGCTGATATTGGGTGCCTTGGGACCTTCGACAGCCAAGAGATAAAACAGCTTCTTGATTTTGTGAAGATACTTCAGCTCTATCTGCTTGATAAGGAGGATGTCGACCTCGGTCATCATGTTCATGGTCTTCAGGAGATTCTCGGAGAAATTGCGATGTTCCAAGAAGAATGGGTAAAAACCATGATGGATATAGTCGTGAAAGTACTTGAGAGGACTTACCTTGGGCAGAATGGTCTTGATGATATGCTCATGGTTGTTCAGAATCTCGCCCAACGAATAGGGACGAAAGTCGTTGCCCGTCTGCAGGTTGAGAAACTCTCTGAATGAAAAGCCTCTCAGATTGTAGCTCTTTACGATGCCGTTGAGTTCAGGGTTCTCCTCTTTCAAGCGCATCACGCTCGAGCCGGTGAAGACTATCTTGAGATTGGGGAAAAGGTCATGACATTTTCTGAGCTCGCTGCTCCAATTGGGCTGCTTGAAAACCTGGTCAATCAACAGTACACGACCACCGTTTTTAACGAAGTCTTCGGCAAATTCAGCAATACCCAAGCCCTGGAAGTAGAAGTTGTTCATATTGACATACAGACAACTGCGGTCGGCTGCTCCAAACTTCTCTTTAGCGTATTGCAGGAGAAAGGTGGTCTTGCCGACGCCCCTTGTACCCTTGATACCTATCAAGCGGTCGCTCCAGTCAATCTCATCCATAAGATTACGACGGACTGCAGCATTTGTGTTGTCTACCAAATTGGCATGGGTGCGGAAAAAGGCCTCTTCCATAAATCGATTTACTTATATAGATGCAAAGGTAATACTAATTTTCAAAATTGCAAACTCAACTTTACAAAATATTTCCAATTTCGTATTTTTTGTCACTTCTTTGCGTTGCTAAAGAATAAACTTTGTAATTTTGTGGACAATTTACAAAACAGTTATGAAGCTACATATATTTAACCCCGAGCACGATATAGCACTTGCATCTGACATGTTCAATTTCGTGGCCCCGCATGCAGGTCGCGAGATGCGCTCCGACCTGGGTTTTCTGCCTGCGCTGTGGGCCGAGGATGGCGATATGGTCCTTGTCGATGATATCGCATCGGCACTGAGCAGGGTCAGACACCTGGGTCGCTATGCCCATGATGTGGCTTTTGTGACTTACCAGGACCTGAAGCACCTTCCGCCACTTGAAGAGATATGTCCGTGGGGATGGGATAGGTCTTTGCGCTTTCAGTTGGAGCGCAATGGAATCGCTAAGGAACTGTTGCCAACCGACGCATATCTTGACAGCATCCGCGCGATGAGCCACCGCTGGTGGGCTGGCCAGAATCTGCTGAAAAAGCTCACTGAAGCAAATGACGAGCGAGTTGGCAGTTCTCGACTGATTGACAATATAAGCCAACTTGAGAACATCGGCTATACTTATGTAATGAAAGCGCCGTGGAGCAGTAGCGGGCGTGGGCTCAGATATGTCGACCAACTCACTTCCCACCAACGCGGTTGGGCCAAGAATGTGATTGCGCGCCAGGGAGCATTGACCCTCGAACCCTACTATCGCAAGATAAAAGATTTTGCAGTAGAGCTGTACGCCTATCCCGATAGAATCGAGTATTTGGGATTGTCTGTGTTCCAGTCTTCCAATGGTTCGTATGTAGGGAACATCCTTGCGAGCGAAGAGGAGAAGGTGGAAATTATCTCCAAATATATCCCGTTTCATCGGGTGCAGTCGGCCATAGATGAACTATGTGCCATCCTGACCGATGAAATGGTCGGAAAATACACCGGACCGCTTGGCGTAGACATGATGATAGTCGATGAAAACGGCATAAAGCTGCACCCGTGCGTGGAGCTCAACCTCAGGCGCACCATGGGCCATGTGGCTTTGTCATTTAACCAAACCCAGACCGCCCCGCGCAAACTTATGCAGATTTCATATAGCAGAGGGTATCATTTCAGAGTGCTCACAACTGCCGAAAACTGCTATCCGTCAGTGTGGTAATGAACACAGGACGCCTTCAGTCACCTACAATTGCACACGATTGTAAGACATCCGCTCGTAGGTTGTCTTAAACTTGTGTTCAAACCACGAAATGGCAAATTGGAATTCTGAAAAGATTAATGCGAAGTCTGAAATAACAGTTTCCTACCTTAATTTCATTCCATAGACCATCTGTAGGCTCTAAGTTCTGGGGACTCACATTATGCGCAGACGTCCATCAATTATCAAATGACTTGTGGTACTCGTCGGCACAATGACACGAACTCTTTATCCACGTTCAATTATCTCATCATCGCACTGTGTTCGTGGCTCAGCACACTCGATTATCCATTAAATAATACGAAAAAACACATTTGTTGATGCTAATAATGTTATAATTCATCAACGATGCGCTATTTTTTGCATAATTTGTTTTCACGGAAAGATATTTTTTTGTACTTTTGAACTCTGATAAAATATAGGAAAATCGCTTAGAACGCAAATAAATGCCCTTAAATGCGATTTCGACCATTTTAAGTCAGCAAAACAATTAGAATAAATATAAGTAAGTAAATGGACGAAAATCAGACAATCGATCATGATAGAATAATCAAGATCAACATTGAGGAAGAGATGAAGTCATCCTACATTGACTATTCAATGTCGGTAATCGTAGCTCGTGCCCTTCCAGATGTGCGCGATGGTTTCAAACCCGTACATCGCCGTATTCTCTATGGTATGCTTGGCATCGGCAATACCAGCGACAAGCCCTACAAGAAGTGTGCGCGTGTTGTTGGTGAGGTGTTGGGTAAGTACCACCCTCATGGAGACAGCTCGGTCTATGGCGCCCTCGTCAGAATGGGCCAGGAATGGAATATGCGCTATAAGCTCATTGATGGTCAGGGTAACTTTGGTAGCGTAGACGGCGACTCTCCTGCAGCCATGCGTTATACCGAGTGCCGCCTTGCCAAAATGGGCGAGCACGTGATGGATGACCTGAACAAGGACACAGTAGACATGACCAACAACTTTGACGACACCCTCGTCGAACCTTCGGTTATGCCCACCAAGATACCCAATCTGCTCGTCAATGGCGGTAACGGTATTGCCGTAGGTATGGCAACCAATATCCCCACACATAATCTGGGCGAAGTCATCGACGGCTGCTGTGCATACATCGACAATCCAGATATAGACACCGAGGGTCTGATGAAGTATATCCCTGCTCCCGATTTCCCCACAGGTGCCTATATATATGGTTTGGAGGGCGTCAAGCAGGCTTATGAGACCGGCCGTGGCCGCATCGTGATGCGCGCCAAAGCTGAAATAGAGACCGATGACAGTCATGACAAGATTGTAGTAACCGAAATTCCTTACGGTGTCAACAAGCAGCAGCTGATAGAGTATATCGCTGACCTCGTAAAGGAGGGCAAGATAGATGGCATCTCTAATGTGAACGACGAAACCGGTCGTCAGGGTATGCGTATCGTTGTCGATGTAAAGCGCGACGCCAATGCCAAAGTCATCTTGAACAAACTCTTTAAGATGACAGCCCTGCAGAGTTCATTCTCAGTCAACTGCATCGCCTTGGTCAACGGACGTCCACGCCTGCTTACGCTGCGCGAGTGCGTACATTACTTTGTTGAACACCGCCACGATGTTACCATCCGCCGTACCAAGTTTGAGCTGAAGAAAGCCCAGGACCGTGCACATATATTAAAAGGACTTATCATCGCGTGCGACAACATTGACGAAGTCGTACACATCATCCGTGCCAGCAAGACTCCCAGCGAAGCCAGAGTCAACCTGGAGAAGCGCTTTGAGATTGATGAACTGCAGTCTCAGGCCATCGTAGACATGCGCTTGTCACAGTTGACCGGCCTGCGCGTCGACCAGCTGCACGATGAATACAACGAGCTGATGAAGCAGATAGACTACCTCAACCGCATTCTCACCGACGACTCGCTGTGCAGACAGGTGATGAAGGACGAACTGCAGGAGGTCAAGGAGAAGTATGGCGACAATCGCCGTACCGAGATTATTCCTGCCGAGCACGAATTCAATGCCGAGGATTTCTATCCCAATGACCCCGTGGTTATCACCGTGAGCCACCTGGGCTACATCAAGCGTACTCCGCTCAGTGACTTCCGCGAGCAGGCTCGAGGTGGAGTAGGAGCCAAGGGCGCACAGACACGCGACAAGGACTTCATCGAATATATCTATCCTGCCACTATGCACCAGACCATGCTCTTCTTCACCAAGAAGGGCCGTTGCTACTGGCTGAAGTGTTATGAGATACCCGAGTATGACAAGAGCTCCAAGGGTCGTGCCATCCAGAACCTGCTCAACATTGAGCCCGATGACGCTGTGAACGCCTTCCTGCGTCTGCGCGGTCGTGGTCTGGAGGATGCCGAGTTTGTGAACAGCCATTACGTTGTCTTTGCCACCGCAAACGGTACAGTCAAGAAAACTTGTCTGGAAGCCTACAGCCGTCCTCGTGCAAATGGTGTAAACGCCATCCACATCACTGAGGGCGACGAGGTGGTTGATGTTCGCCTGACCAATGGCCATAACGAGCTCATTCTGGCCAATCGCAATGGTAGAGCCGTAAGATTCAACGAGAATGCAATCCGCACTATGGGTCGTGTATCGACCGGCGTACGCGGCATGCGTCTCGACGGCGATGACGATGCAGTAATCGGAATGATTGTGGTCAACGATGCCGACAAGGAGTCTGTAATGGTAGTAAGCGAGAATGGTTACGGCAAGCGTTCGCAGGTGGCCGACTATCGCATCACCAACCGCGGAGGAAAGGGAGTCAAGACCCTCGCCATCACTGAGAAGACCGGCCGTCTGGTTGCCATCAAGAATGTAACCGATGAAAACGACCTGATGATTATCAACAAGAGCGGCATTACCATACGTCTGGCTGTGGCCGATGTACGCATAATGGGCCGTGCCACACAGGGCGTGAGACTTATCAACCTGACCAAGAAGAACGACATCATTGCAAGCGTTTGCAAGGTAATGAGTTCGGAACTTGAGGCAACTGTCGAGGAAGAAAGCCGCGCTGCCTGGTCGCAGAAGAACGATGAAATCATGAGCGACAACACCTCTATGCCGGTCGATGAAATCGAAAATGGTGAACCTACAGAAGAATAAAACAAATACAAACTAAAAATTAAATTTTATGAAGAAACTATTGATCGCTGTGTTGATGATGCTGGGCACATCCACAGTATTTGCAGGCGACAGTGAGGCTTTGAAGGCAATCTTGAAGGCCAAGACCTACGACGAGGCACAAAGTCTGGTAAAGTCAAGCGTGAACTCTCTCGCCAACGCAGCAGAGAAGGCCAAGGCTTACAATTACCTGGTAGACCTTGCCATGAAGAAGGTGAATCACGAGCAGGAAATCATCGCAGCCAATCAGTTGCAGCAGCAGTTGAATACAGGCAAGTATGAGGCTTATGACACACTGGGTTACTATAAAGCTCTTGAGCAGGCGTTTACCAACGCCATGGAGTGTGACAAGTGGGACAATATGCCTAACGAGAAGGGTAAAATCAAGCCCAAGTTCCATCAGGCCAACCAGAACAAGCTGGTCAACATGCGTACTGAGCTGATCAACGCCGGCCAGCTGCAGCCCGCAGACAACAAGAAGGCTGCTTTTGACTTCTTCTCTCTCTATGTAGACAGCTACTCTCATCCTCTCTTCAAGGAGGTTGACCGCACTGCCAACCCCGATAAGTATCTCGGTGAGGTTGCACGTGTTGCTGCCGTCTTCGCATTCCAGAACAAGGATATGGACAATGCCAACAAATATGTTGACATCGCTCTCAACGACACCGCTTCTTATAAGGAAGCCCTCAATCTCAAGATTTATCTCTCATCGCAGGACCTGAAGACCAAGGAGGACTCTGTCAAGTTTGCCAACACTCTGAAGACTCTCAACGAGAAGGATCCCAAGAATGATATGGTATTCAGCCAGCTCGCTGCTGTACTGCAGGCTTTGGGCGACAAGGACGGTGCAAGCAAGCTCATCGAGTCTCGCCTTGCTCTGAACCCCAATGACTATTCAGCTTTGGCTCTCAAGGCTCAGAACGCCATGAATGCTGCCACACAGGATCCTGCATTATATGATGTAGCCATCGAGAACTTCAAGAAGGCCATCGCTATCAAGCCCAATGACGACGCGCTGATTTATACCTATCTTGCATTCAGCATCAATGCCAAAGCTGCTGCATGCCAGAACGCCAATGAGCAGAAGGTTCTTTGTCAGGAGAGTGTAACTTATCTGGAGAAGGCTCGTGAGTTGGACCCCAACCGTGAGCGCGCCAACTGGACCTATCCTCTCTACCAGTGTTATTATACGCTCTATGGCGCCGATGACGCTCGTACAAAGGAAATTGAGGCACTGACTAAGTAAAGGTTTAATCACTGATAAATACCGGGGTTGGTCGCCTAATCAATAGGTTGCCAACCCTTTTATTGTTTGAAGATATGATTAGAGATAATAGGACAAATGCGTATATAATGATTATGATGTTCCTTTCTTGCTGCGTCGGCAGCATCTGGGGAGATAACGTAAATCATGCAGCACAGGCAGACAAGGCAAACAGAGAGTTGCAGTTGCTTGTAGCCAAGTTGCCCGTATGCCGCGACAGTACCTATTATTATAGTCTTATCGAGAAGATAGTAGAAAAAAGTATAGAGTGCGACAGTCTGGACTGTCAACCTAATGCCAAAGGAAAGGTGAAGGCGCGTTATCGTCACACAAATTCATCCGTTGTGGGTAAACTCAGACGCAAATTGGTTGATGGTGGTATATATTATCAGGGGAAGGACACGGTCAGAGGTCTGGCTTTGCTGCAGTTGTACATTGATACACAGCATCATCCCTTATTCGATAAGTCAAAGCAAGAGATTGGTCTGGCGGCATTGTGTGCCGGCAAGATGGCTTATGGTATAAAGGATTACAGCAAAGCGGAACGTATGGCAGATTTGGCTCTACAGCATATAGAGACCGCCAAGGACGCTGCCCAACTGAAAATATACTGCATGAAGATGCTGATGAAGACGGAAAAGGATGCGGTAATCTACATCAATTCTCTCTTGGCGCTTCACGAGAAAGACAGATCTAATCAAAACTATGTGGAATTGATTATACAGTATTATTCCGACAAGGGTCTTGCCGATGAATTGGCCCATTTTGTTGACCACGAACTGGAAAACGCTCCGCGCAACAAGATGCTTTGGGCTCTGAAAGGCGAAAGACACATGCAACTCCATCAGTGGGATACTGCGATAAATGCGTTCAAATGCGCAATAATCCAAGATTCGCTGTTTCTCCCTGCTATTTATAACGTAGGTATCTGCTATACATCCAAAGCCATTCAGTTGAGCGACAAGCACAAAGAGAACAAAGATAAAGCTCAGATAGACTCGATAAACGCTCTGCTTGAAGAGGGCAAGGTGTATCTCGAGCGCGCCAAAGAACTGGACCCGGCAAGGCATACGGTGGACTGGGCTCCGCCTTTGTATCAGATTTATTATGCGCTCAACGATAAACGCGCCGAAAATATAAAGAAATTGATTAAATACTAAACATAAGCACGATGAAAAGGATAACATTACTCTTATGCATAATATGTATCTGTCTGCAAATCAATGCGCAGAAGAAAGAAATATCTCTGGCCAAAGACAACATCAAGAAAGGTACCAACCTGGAGCAGGCCGAGAGTAGCATGGCTAATCTCCTGAAAGATTCGGCCAATAGAAACAATGAGAAGATATGGCTCACACTCTATGAGGCCCAGAAGAAACAATATGAACAAGGCAATGAGAAGTTGTATCTTAAGCAAGATTACGATACAGCCAAGTTATTCTTGTCGGTCAAAAAGATGTTCCAGACTCTTGAAGGGCTCGACTCTGTGGATGCCCAGACCGACAAGAAGGGTAGAGTGAAACTCGTCTATCGCAAAAAGCATGCAGCTATGCTCGACGTGCATCGCAGAAATCTCTACAATGGTGGCGCCTACTTTGTAAACAAGCAGAATTTCAAGGAGGCATACAATTTCTTTGACATGTACCTCAACTGTAGTATCCAGCCGCTGTTCACCGGTTACAAATACGATGAAACCGACAAAAATATGCCTTCGGCTGCTTATTGGGCAGTCTATTGCGGTTACAAACTCCAAGACCCGAAAGCTACGCTTCATTATGCTTATTGGGCATTAAAGGATACGGTACATTATCAATATATGCTACAGTATCTTGCCGAGACTTATAAAATGGAGAAAGACACGAAGAGATATGTAAGTGTCTTGGAAGAAGGATTCAAAAAGTATCCCCGCTTTCCGTTCTTTTTCCCCCGTCTGATTGAATATTATACTAAAAATGAACATTATGACGCTGCGCTTTCTCTTTGTGATAAGGCCTTGCAAGTAAATGATAGCAGCAATCTATTCAAGTTCACCAAAAGTTCGGTATTGCTTAGCTTGAAACGCTATAAAGAGTGCATCGACCTCTGCGATAGCGTCATTGCAAAAGACAGCACTATCCTTGGTGCATATCTCAATGCTGGTTTGTCCTACTTCAACCAAGCAGTAGAAGCAGACAAAGCTCTGAAACAAACTGACAAACAAAAGAAAGAAATCATACAGTTATATAAAAAGGCGTTGCCATACCTGGAAAAATACAGGAAGATGGTTCCTGACGAGAAGGGTCTATGGGGGCTTCCTCTATATACCATTTACTTGAACCTGAATATGGGCAAAGAATTTGATGAAATAGACAAACTCTTAAAATGAAAACAATCAATGAACTTACCGAAAAAATCGGTATAAATCATCTCAATGAGATGCAGGGTACTGTAGTCAAGGCTATTCAGCATACAACTGACAACATTATGGTTTTGTCACCAACTGGCTCAGGCAAGACATTGGCCTATATTTTGCCATTGGTATGCATGGTAGACACGGCTTCGGATGACTTGCAAGCGATAGTCATTGTCCCTGGACGCGAATTGGCTCTGCAGTCTTTGAATGTGTTGCGCAGTCTCGGCAACGATGTTCGCGGCTATGCATGCTATGGTGGTAGACCTACGATGGATGAACACCGTCAGCTCCGTCAGCTCAAGCCCCATATCATATTTGCTACTCCAGGAAGAATGAACGACCACATCGACAAAGACAATGTGGACGTCGACAGCGTCAAGTGGATAATAATAGATGAGTTTGACAAATGCCTCGAAATGGGCTTCCATGAGGAAATGTCTTATCTTATCAATCGTCTGCCCTTCAAAGCACGGCAGATACTTCTATCAGCAACCCCAGCTGAAGAAATGCGCCACCAGACCATCTTGAAAAGCAATTTCAAGGTGATGGACTTCATTCCCAAAGACGAACAGATTTCCGACAGAGTAAGTATATACCAAGTGCGTAGTCCTCAAAAGGACAAATTGGAAGTCTTGGGGAAACTTCTTTGTCAATTAGGCTCAGACAGTACTATCGTCTTCCTCAACTACAGGGATGGCGTGGAGCGTACTGCTAACTACTTGAAGGATTGTGGCTTTGTTGTCAGTTATTATCATGGTGGCTTGGAGCAGAAAGAACGCGAAGCAGCAATCTACCGTTTCTCTAACGGTACTTCCAATATACTCGTAAGTACTGACCTGGCATCTCGCGGTCTGGATCTTCCCAATATCAAGAATATAATTCATTATCATCTTCCCGATACTGAAGATGCCTTTGTGCATAGGGTAGGGCGCACGGCTCGCTGGAATGCTATGGGTGACAGTTACTTCGTTCTGGGACCAGAAGAAAGCATCCCGGAATATGTGGAAGCTGAGATAAAGGAATTTACCCTGCAAGACGACATCACCACCATACCTCTGCCGACAATGGCCACGATTTATATCGGCAAGGGTAAAAAAGACAAGATATCCAAAGGTGATATTGTCGGTCTGTTGTGCAAAAAGGCAGAGCTTGAAAACAATGAGATAGGTCGTATTGATGTCAAGGATTATTATTCCTACGTTGCCGTTCCTTCGCAGAAATTATCGAGAGTTCTACAACGCTTGGCTGGAGAGAAAATCAAAGGCGTCAAGACGCGTTTTGAGCCCCTAAAATGAGAAAATGAACAAAAATTAAAGGTTTATCAAAAATTGTTAGGTATTTATTTGTTCATGCCGAATAAATCTCGTATTTTCGCAATATAAATCAACTTAACTATTTAATCAATATTGATTCGTATGGAAAAATACAACTTTAATGCAGGTCCCTCTATGTTGCCACGAGAGGTGATTGAGAACACAGCCAAGCAAATGTTGGATTTCAATGGTTGTGGTTTGTCTTTGATGGAGATTAGCCACCGCGCTAAGTACTTCCAGCCTGTAGTAGATGAGAGTGTTGCTCTTATCAAGGAATTACTTGATATACCAAGCGGATATTCGGTTATTTTCCTTGGAGGCGGCGCTTCTCTGCAGTTCATGCAGATTCCAGCCAACTTCTTGCTCAAGAAAGCAGCTTATGTGAACACTGGAACATGGGCAAAGAAGGCAGAGAAAGAAGCAAAACTTTTTGGTGAAGTTGTAGAAGTCGCCTCGTCTGCAGATGCAGGTTACACCTACTATCCTAAGGATTTTGAGGTTCCTGCTGACGTTGATTATCTGCACGTTACCACCAACAATACGATTTATGGAACGGAATACCGCAAGGACTTCGATGTAGACGTTCCACTTATCGCGGATATGAGTTCAGATATTATGAGCCGCCCGATAGACGTGTCTAAATATACGGCTATTTATGCTGGCGCCCAGAAGAATATGGCCATGGCCGGCGTTACCGTGGTTATTGTTAAAGACGATATGCTTGGTAAAGCTCCCCGCGAATTGCCCACAATGATAGATTATCGTACACATGTAGACAAGGGCTCTATGTTCAACACTCCTCCAGTTGTCCCCATTTATTCATTGATGGAAACTATGCGTTGGGTGAAAGCCCAGGGTGGTGTCGCAGAAATGGATCGCCGTGCAAAAGAGCGTGCTGATATGCTGTACTCAGAAATCGATCGCAACAAGCTGTTCCATGGCACAGTTAAGGAGGAAGACCGCTCATTGATGAACATTTGCTTCGTCATGAACGAAGAATACAAAGAGTTGGAGAAGGACTTCTTTGATTTCGCTACTGAGCGCGGCATGGTGGGCATTAAGGGCCACCGTTCTGTTGGAGGTTTCAGAGCGTCATGCTATAACGCACAGACCATCGAAGGTGTTAAGGCCATGATTAAGGCCATGCAGGATTTTGAGAATCAACATTAATATATTGGATATGAAAGTATTAGTTGCAACAGAAAAACCATTTGCAGCACCTGCGGTTGTAGGTATCAAGAATGAGTTGGAAGCCGCTGGAAACGAGGTTGTTTTTCTTGAGAAATATACAGAAAAGAGCCAGCTGTTAGAGGCCGTTGCTGACATAGATGCAATGATTGTCCGTTCAGACAAGGTTACTTCCGAAATTCTCGATGCAGCCAAGAACCTCAAGATTGTAGTTCGTGCTGGTGCAGGATATGATAATGTTGATTGCGCCTATGCCAAGGAGAAAGGCGTAGTTGTAGAAAACACTCCAGGCCAGAACTCCAACGCAGTAGCAGAACTCGTTTTTGGTCTGTTGGTATACGCTGTACGTAATTTTTATAACGGTAAAAGCGGTTCAGAACTTAAAGACAAGCGATTAGGTATCTTGGCTTTTGGTAATGTCGGCCGTAATGTTGCCCGCATTGCAAAGGGATTTGGTATGACAGTATCTGCATATGATGCATATTGTCCTGCAGAAGCAATAGAAGCAGCAGGCGTGCATGCATGTAGCAGCGTGGATGAGTTGTTCCAGAACAATGATGTGGTTTCATTGCATATTCCTGCTACCCCTGAGACCATCAATAGCATCGACTATCGCACGGTCAACCAGATGCCTAAGGGAGGAATCCTCATCAATACTGCCCGTAAGGAGGTTATCAATGAGGCCGAACTGCTGAAGCTCATGGCAGAGCGTACTGACATGAAATACATATCAGACATCAAGCCCGATGCCGACGAGGATTTCGCAAAGTTCGAAGGACGCTATTATGCCACTCCCAAGAAGATGGGCGCTCAAACTGCTGAGGCAAATATCAATGCAGGTATCGCCGCAGCGAGTCAGATTAACTCTTTCTTTGAAAAGGGTGACACCAAGTATCAAGTGAACAAATAATCTATAAAAGATCATCTCCTCCGCCATTGGTGGAGGGGATGTTTTTTCTTAACAAACCTAAACTTAATTATGGCAATCATCAAACCCTTTAAAGGTGTTCGTCCTCCTCAGCAATATGTCGAGGATGTAGAATCTCGTCCTTATGATGTTCTTGATTCAGAAGAGGCAAGAATAGAAGCAGGGGATAACGAGAAGAGTCTTTATCATATCATCAAACCGGAAATTAATTTTGAGCCAGGCACTTCCGAATACGACCCACGTGTTTATGAAAGTGCCAAAGAGAATTTTGAACTTTTCCAGAAGAATGGATGGCTGGTTCAGGATTCCGAGGAACATTATTATATATACGCCCAGACAATGAATGGCAAAACCCAATATGGTATTGTTGTTGGAGCATATGTAGATGACTATCTTAATGGCGTTATCAAGAAGCATGAATTGACACGTAGAGACAAAGAAGAAGACCGCATGAAGCATGTCAGAATCTGTGATGCCAATATGGAGCCTGTCTTCTTTGCATATCCTGACAATCAGACGCTTGACGCATTGCTGACAAGATATGCTGCGACCAAACCTGAATATGATTTCATAGCCCCCATTGACGGCTTCAGACATCAGTTGTGGGTTGTGTCTGACGCTGCAGACATCCAGACCATCACGGCCGAGTTTGCCAAGATGCCGAGCCTTTACATTGCCGATGGGCACCATCGTTCAGCAGCAGCTGCGCTTGTAGGTGCCGAAAAGGCAGGCAAGCATCCCAATCATACAGGAAGCGAGGAATACAACTACTTTATGGCAGTTTGCTTCCAGGCATCCCAGCTTACCATTCTCGATTACAATAGAGTCGTCAAGGATTTGAACGGTATGTCGTCAGCGGAATTCTTGGAAGCGCTAACAGCCGATTTCATCGTAGAGAAGAAGGGAGAGCAGGAATATCATCCCGCCCGTTTGCACGAGTTCTCGCTCTATCTTGATGGACTTTGGTATAGCCTTGTTGCCAAAGAAGGAACCTACGATGACAATGACCCCATCGGCGTCTTGGATGTTGACATATCTTCTCGATTGATACTGGATAAACTTCTCGATATTACGGACTTGCGCAGCGACAAGCGCATCGACTTCGTTGGCGGTCTTCGTGGATTGGGCGAACTCAAACGTCGCGTTGACTCTGGAGAAATGCGCATGGCATTAGCCCTCTATCCAGTGACCATGCAACAGATTATGGATATTGCAGACAGCGGCAAAATCATGCCTCCCAAGGCCACTTGGTTTGAACCCAAATTGAGAAGCGGATTGGTTATACACAAACTTGATGACTGACGAATATAAGACAATAACAGAAGTAATAGGCGAGGGATTCTACTCGGAGAAACGGAGTAAATTTCTCGCCTTTGCTCATCATGTAGAGACCATCGATGAGATTAAGGACATTCTGGCGTCATACCGTAAAAAGTATTATGACGCCAGACACGTATGCTATGCCTATGTGCTTGGTGCCGACAAGGCCGATTTCCGAGCCAATGATGATGGCGAGCCCTCATCCACGGCAGGCAAGCCCATATTGGGACAGATTAATTCTTATGACTTGACCAATGTGCTGGTAATTGTGGTCAGGTATTATGGCGGTGTCAACTTGGGAACCGGCGGCCTGATTGTCGCATACCGCACCGCCCGCCGATGCCTTGGACCACGCGACCATCGAAACCCGCCTGGTTGAGGAAGTCATAACCTATTCATTCCCATACCCTATGATGAATGCAGTGATGCGTGTCATCAAAGAGATGCAGCCGCGCATTGTATCGCAGACTTTTGATAACACTTGTTCCATTTCTATGTCGATACGGCAAGAAATGGCCCCGGTTCTGCGCGACAGACTTGAGAAATTATCTTTCGAATAACCACTAATTGTCGGTATTAAGAAAGATAATTCTCTCACATTGCGTTGCGCTGGATTTGGTTTTAGGAGTCATCAGATACCACTTGTATGGCTCTATATACAGCGACTGAACATTTTTACAGCTGCACAGCTGATCTTTATAGAGTACATAGTTCCCCGTTTTACCCATTTGCGCCTTTTGGAAGACGCTATGCAGGGTTTGGTTGCCCACAGTCGTCTTGAGTCTCGTGCCAACAGAATTGTAGGTAAGAGTGACATTTTTGATATAATAAGGAGCCTCCTTCCAAGTGCCACCAATGAGATATGGCTTGTAACCTGTCATTTTGTCACCCTTTTTCAGCTTCTTGAAACCCACTTCGTTTGCAGTTCCAGAGACACCCTCATAAACTTCAACTCCTTCACCAAAAACTTCCCATGGGTCATCAATGGTAAAGGGGAGCACCAACGTGTTATAATAACCCACTTCAAATTTTCTATCGAACTTGATGGTACCCGTAAACTTTGTATTCGTCAAGTCGGTATTACCGTTGAGCTCCAGCACAGGGTCCTCGCCCTTCTCTTGGACTACATAAAATTTGATAGGAAGAAAATCAGTAGAGCTTTTGTTAATCAGGCGATAGGTATATGCAGTACGATGAAAGCGCATGAACTTGCTCCCCACCTTGACATCAGTCACGCCATTGGCGGTTTCAAAGGTAATGGGGCTACGCGCGTCGGCAGTAAGGGCAAACATGAACTGCAAAACATTGTTAGATGAAATACTATTATCGACTATAGATACAAATGCATTTGACTCAGGCAAATATAGGTAGAACTTATCTTCGACCAGTTTTACCTTAAACATTTGAGTATTTGCAGCTAACTTATCAATTTCCTTATACGTAGCTGTGCCTTTGAAGTCATAGACAACATCACTTCTGTCATCTCTACTAAGAACCAAATCATACAATTTAGTCTGTCTTTCACCAGTAACAAAGCAGTCTTGCCCATCTTTCAATCCGCTGGCAGCCTTGATTTGTTTGTATTCAAGGTTTTGTCCGCATATTGTCATCGCTACCAATAAGGCAGCTTGTAATAGATATAGTCGTTTTAGCATTGCTTATTTTTATAGCAAAGATAGTGCTTTTTATTGTTATACCAAAAGGGAACTGAGTATTTTTATCTTGGTTATTCATCAAAAGATAGTTTTTCCATCCAAAACCAAATGTCCGAAACAGCAATTATTTATCATTTCAAAGTTGAATTTATTCAAATCATAGCCTGAAATCGTCAGATAAAATCTCGCATTGAGCATTTCCCACTTGTAATTTTAGTATTTTTCGGTTTCGGGCAAAATAGGCTCGAATTTGCTGTTTATATAATATAATAAGGTGGCATTGTCGTATATGAGCAGAAGAATAGAAAAAATCGATGTTTTTATGAAAAAAAACTTGGAAAGACTTGCAGGTATAACAAAAAAGCACTACCTTTGCATCGCATTTAGAGAAATGCTCCTTACAAAAGGATTTATGCGGCAATAGCTCAGTTGGTAGAGCACGACCTTGCCAAGGTCGGGGT
>ENA-OPNW01000807-OPNW01000807.1-human-gut-metagenome-genome-assembly--contig:-NODE-807-length-17937-cov-4.548429_pt1 | contig 17937 bp, 17 predicted proteins | sample MGYA00241540_ERZ501777 | MGnify/ENA primary metagenome ERZ501777 (study PRJEB25962, sample SAMEA2042615) | human gut metagenome | biome: human gut; feature: human-associated habitat; material: faeces...
TTTTGGCGAACTCGTCGATCCGTTTGATGGTGTCTATGACCTGGAGGATGGCATCATTGCCACTCCGCTCGATCCGGATATCACCTTTTCTGACGACCCGCTCCGTATGATGAGATGTGTACGTTTTGCTACCCAGCTCAATTTCCAGATAGAAGATGAGACTTATGCCGCTCTCTCGCGCAATGCCGAACGGCTGAAGATTATCAGTGGCGAGCGTATCTGCGACGAGATGAACAAGATTATGCTCTCCAAGCATCCCAGCAGCGGCTTCTATTATCTGAAGGATACCGGACTGCTCGATCTCATCCTGCCGGAACTGGTGGCAATGGATAAGGTAGAGACCCGCAACGGAAAAGCCCACAAGAACAATTACGACCATACGATGGAGGTTTTGGAGAATGTGTGCAAGCACAGCGATAACCTCTGGCTCCGCTGGGCTGCCCTCTTCCATGATATAGGAAAGCCGAGGAGCAAGCGATGGGACAACAACATCGGATGGACTTTCTACAGCCATAACATTATCGGTGCCAAGATGATTCCTAACATCTTCCGCCGTATGAAACTGCCGATGGATGCCAAGATGAAGTATGTGCAGAAACTGGTGGAGCTCCACATGCGTCCGATTGTGATAGCGGATGAAGAGGTGACTGATAGCGCCGTGCGCCGACTGCTGAATGATGCGGGTGATGACATCAACGACCTGATGACGCTTTGCGAGGCTGATATCACCAGCAAGAACCAGGTGCGCAAGCATCGATTCCTGGATAACTTCAAGATGGTGCGCGAGAAGCTGGTTGATCTTCAGGATCGTGACTACAAGCGACTGCTCCAGCCATGCATCGACGGCAATGAAATCATGGAGATGTTCCAGCTCAAACCATGCCGCGAAGTAGGCGTACTGAAGCAGTATCTCAAGGATGCCGTGCTGGACAACAAGGTGGCTAACGAGCGCGAGCCGCTGATGGAACTTCTGATGAAGAAAGCCCAGGATATGGGGCTGAATATGGCAGAAAACTTAAACAGAGAATAATTTTTGTTAAATAACGGCTCCATGGGAGCCGTTATTCGTTTATTATTCGTAATTTTGCACCGCTTTTTAAAACTAAAAGCATTGTTTCAGTTTCCGCCAGAGGGCGGTATATATAAAAGGTATGACATAAAATAATAAATTATAATATAAATAGGTATGAAAATTAAAAACGTTTTGTTTGTTGCAGCAGTTTGTGTTCTTGCTGCTTTGACATCATGTGGTGGAAGTAAGAAGGGTGGTTTACCAGACTTCGGCGATGATGAGTTTGCCGTGGCTACCATCGGCACTTCCAGCGCCGCATTGCAGACTACCTATCCTGCTACCATCAAGGGTATCCAGGATGTAGAGGTACGTCCTAAGGTTTCTGGTTTTATCACTAAGGTTTTTGTACATGAGGGTCAGACTGTATCAGCAGGTCAGGCTTTGTTCTCTATTGATAGCGAGACTTATCAGGCTGCTGTCCGTTCTGCTGTTGCCGCTGTAAATACAGCTAAGGCACAGGCAAATACAGCTAAGTTGACTTACCAGAACAACAAGAAGTTGTATGATAGCAAGATTATCGGTGAATATGAACTTTCTACAGCAGCTAACAGCTATGAAACCGCTAAGGCTCAGGTAGCTCAGGCAGAGGCTGCTCTGGCTTCAGCCCGCGAGCAGTTGTCTTGGTGTACCGTTACCAGCCCTTCTGCAGGTGTTGTAGGTAGCCTTCCTTTCAAGGTGGGTGCTTTGGTTAGCGCTTCTGGCCAGGCTTTGACTACCGTTTCCAACATCAGCACCATGGAGGTATTCTTCTCACTCTCTGAGTCTCAGATCTTGAGCATGTCTAAGACCAATGGTAGTGTTCAGGCAGCCATCGCAGCGTTCCCAGCTGTTAAGTTGCAGTTGGCAGACGGTTCTATCTATAATCACCCAGGTAAGGTAGTCAAGATGAGTGGTGTCATCGATGCTACTTCCGGTTCTATCTCTCTCATCGCTCACTTCGCTAACCCAGAGAAGTTGCTGAAGAGTGGTGGTGCAGGTTCTATCGTGGTTCCTAACGATCATAACAGTGCTATCGTCATCCCTCAGGAGGCTTGCTCTCAGGTGCAGGATAAGATCTTCGTTTACATCGTAACCAAGGATAACAAGGTGAAGTATTCTGAGATCAAGGTAAATCCACAGGATGACGGCAAGAACTATATCGTAACTTCTGGTCTCCATGTAGGCGACCGCATCGTATTGAAGGGTATCACCAAGTTGACCGATGGTCAGCAGATCAAGCCTATCACTCTGGAGCGTTACAATCAGAAGATTGCTGAGGCTGCCAAGTTGGCTGAGTCTCAGGATAACGCTCATGCCTTCGCTACTGCTATGGGCGGAAAGAAGTAATATATAATAAGGTATAAAGAAAAATAGTAAATTATGTCATTTACAAACTTTATAAAGCGCCCGGTACTTTCGACGGTGGTTTCCATCTTCTTCGTCTTGCTGGGTATTATCGGCTTGGTATCGCTGCCTATCGAGCAGTATCCGAATATCGCGCCGCCTACCATCACGGTAACTGCTACCTATACGGGTGCAGATGCCCAGACGGTGTTGAACTCTGTCGTTGCTCCGCTGGAGGAGAGTATCAACGGTGTGGAGAACATGACTTATATGACCTCTTCTGCGTCTAACTCTGGTTTTGCTCAGATCACCGTTTACTTCAAGCAGGGTTCTGACCCTGATATGGCTGCGGTTAACGTACAGAACCGTGTGTCTCAGGCGCAGTCTCTGTTGCCTGCCGAGGTTACCAGGGTGGGTGTCACCGTAACCAAGCGACAGAGTTCCAACGTCATCATGTTCGCTCTGACTACAGACGATGGACGTTACGACGACCAGTTTGTTACCAACTATGCCCTGATCAACGTCATTCCTCAGCTGAAGCGTATCAATGGTGTGGGTGATGTGCAGAGCCCTTCTACCCGTAACTACTCTATGCGTATCTGGTTGAAGCCAGAGAAGATGAAGGAGTTCGGACTGGTTCCTTCTGATGTTTCTCAGGCTTTGGCAGAGCAGAATATCGAGGCTGCCCCTGGTAGCTTTGGTGAGAGCTCTGATATGCAGTATGAATATACTTTGCGTTACAAGGGTCGTTTGAAGACTCCATTGGAGTATGAGAATATCCTCATCAAGAGCAATACTTCCGGTCAGACGCTCCGTCTGGGCGAAGTTGCCAAGATTGAGTTGGGTGGTTTGCAGTATAACGTAAACCTGCTCAATGATGGTCAGCCTGCCGTGATGGGTATGGTTCAGCAGATTGCCGGTTCCAACGCTACCCAGATTGCCAGCGACGTAAAGAAGACGTTGGATGAACTGGAGAAGAGTTATCCTCCTGGGTTGAAGAATGTCATCCTGATGGATGTTACCGAGTTCTTGTTCGCATCTATCGAGGAGGTTATCTTCACCTTGATCATCACCCTGGTACTGGTGTTCATCGTAGTGTATGTCTTCTTGCAGGACTTCCGTTCTACGCTGATTCCTATGATTGCGGTACCTGTGGCTTTGATCGGTACGTTCCTCTTCCTCTGGATCTTCGGATTCTCCATCAACCTGCTTACGCTGTCAGCCCTGCTGCTGGCGATTGCGATTGTGGTCGATGATGCCATCGTGGTGGTCGAGGCGGTTCACGCCAAGCTCGACCAGGGTTACAAGAGTGCCCTTACTGCATCTATCGATGCGATGAACGAAATTTCCAGCGCCATCATCTCTATTACATTGGTGATGTCTGCCGTGTTCGTTCCTGTATCATTCATCGGTGGTACTTCCGGTTACTTCTACCGTGAGTTCGGTGTAACCATGGCTGTATCTATCGTTATTTCGGCTATCAACGCGTTGACTTTGTCTCCTGCGCTCTGTGCCGTATTGCTGAAGCCACACGAGGAGGGTCACGAGAAGAAGATGTCTTTCGTGGATCGTTTCCACGCAGGATTCAACTATCAGTTTGAGAAGATTACCAATAAGTATAAAGGTGGTGTCAAGTGGGTTATCAATCATGGCATCATCGCTGGTAGCCTCGTGGCTGTCAGCATCGTAGGTCTGGTTGCCCTGATGGGTACTACCAAGACGGGTCTGGTGCCTGATGAGGATACCGGTACTATCTTCGCTTGTATCTCTACAGCTCCTGGTACTTCTCAGGAACGTACAGCAGAGGTGGTTAAGCAGGTAGATAAGATGCTGGCTAACAACCCAGCCATCGCAACCCGTAACGCCATCATGGGTTATAGCTTTATCGGCGGTGCCGGTTCTAACCAGGGTACCATCATCGTGAAGCTGAAGCCATTCGAAGAACGTCCGGGTGGATTCTTCCACCGTATCAAGGAGGCTTGTACGGGTGGCGGTATTGAGGCATTGTTTGTCAACCCTATGGAATACACTTCTGTGTTGGGTATGATCTATAAGCAGACTGCTGCCATCAAGGATGCACAGGTTCTTGCCTTCGCTCCACCTATGATTTCCGGTTTCTCTGTACAGAATGGTATCACCATGACCATGCAGGATAAGACCGGTGGTGACTTGAATAAGTTCTTTGATAATGTGAAGAAGTTCCTGGCTGAGTTGAACAAGCGTCCTGAGATTCAGACTGCCCAGACTCAGTACAACCCTAACTACCCACAATATATGGTAGATGTAGATGTTGCCAAGACCAAGCAGGCTGGTATCTCTCCATCTTCAGTATTGTCTGTCATGCAGGGTTACCTCGGTGGTCTCTACGCATCTAACTTCAATGCCTACGGTAAGCTCTACCGTGTGATGATTCAGGCTGGTCCTGAGAGTCGTATGCGTCCAGACGATCTGAGCAAGATTTACGTTCGTTGTGCTGATGGCACCATGTCTCCTGTAAGCGAGTTCGTGAACTTGAAGAAGATTTATGGTCCTGCTAACATCACCCGATTCAACCTGTTTACCTCTATGGATGTTTCTGTAACTCCTAACAGCGGTTACTCTACCGGTGACGGTATGAAGGCGATTGCTGAGGTTGCCAAGCAGACATTGCCAGAAGGCTATGGTTATGAGTACTCTGGTTTGACCCGTTCTGAAGCTGAATCCAGCAACTCTACAGGTTTGATCTTCGCACTCTGTATCGTATTCGTTTACCTGATCTTGAGTGCCCAGTACGAGAGTTACATCTTGCCATTGTCTGTAGTATTGTCTATCCCATTCGGTTTGGCAGGTTCGTTCATCTTCACCAACCTCTTCGGTCACTCTAACGATATCTACATGCAGATTTCGTTGATTATGTTGATCGGTCTGTTGGCTAAGAACGCCATTCTGATTGTACAGTTTGCCCTCGAGCGTCGTCGTACGGGTATGGCCATCAAGTACTCAGCTATCCTGGGTGCCGGTGCCCGTCTCCGTCCTATCCTGATGACCTCTCTGGCGATGGTTATCGGTCTGTTGCCTCTGATGTTCGCATCAGGCGTAGGTAAGAATGGTAACCAGACTTTGGGTGCTGCCGCCGTAGGTGGTATGTTGATCGGTACTATCTGTCAGATCTTCGTGGTTCCTGCTCTCTTCGCAGTCTTCCAGTGGTTGCAGGAGAAGTTGACCCCAATGAAGTTCGAGGATGAGTTGAACGAGGAGGTAGCTGCCGAGTTGGAGCAGTATGCCAACGCAGCTCATCAGAAGAAGGGTATCGAGAAGAAGTAATAACGCAATGTAACTTCAAAGGAAACAATGAAAAAGAATTTAAATATCATCATATTGGGTCTCGCAGCGCTCTCTCTGAGCAGCTGCAAGACTCTCTACGGAAAGTATGAGCGTCCGGATGTGAAGACCAGCGGTATCGTTCGCGATGTAGCTTCTGATACAGATACTTTGGCTGTAAAGGATACTACTACCTTCGCCAACATCCCTTGGCGCAGCGTCTTCACCGATCCTCAGCTCCAGTCGATCATTGAGAAGGGATTGAACAACAATGTCAACCTGCTCAATGCGGCTTTGAACGTGAAGATGGCAGAAGAGCAGCTGAAATGCGCTAAGTTGGCATTCGTGCCTGCCTTGTCTTTCACTCCTCAGGGAACCATCGCTTCCTGGGACGGCAATGCTGCCACCAAGACTTACACGATGCCTGTTACTGCCAGCTGGATGGTAGACCTCTTCGGCAATCTGCTCTCTCAGAAGCGCAGTGCCCAGATGGCTCTGCTCCAGTTGCAGGACTATCAGGTATCTGTAAAGACCAACCTCATCGCCAACATCGCCAACATGTATTATACCTTGTTGATGCTCGATAAGCAGGTGGAGCTGGTTAACAATATGGAAGGTTTGACCAAGAATACCTGGGAGACCATGAAGGTGCTGAAGGATACCAAGATTGGTTATCGCGGAACTTCTGTTCAGGCTGCCGAGAGCAACTACTATGCAGTGTTGACTCAGAAGACTGACCTGATGCGTCAGATTCGTGAGACAGAGAACTCCCTGAGTCTTCTCATCGGTGACCAGGCTCATTCTATTGCCCGTGGCAAGTTGGAGAATCAGAGTCTTCCTACAAAATTCTCTACCGGTGTAGGCATCCAGTTGCTCAACAACCGTGCCGATGTTCACGCAGCCGAGATGAATCTAGCTCAGTGCTTCTATGGCATTGAGACTGCCCGCAGCAAGTTCTATCCATCTATCACCATTTCTGGTACAGGTGCATTCACCAATTCTGCTGGTGCAGGCATCGTGAATCCAGGCAAGTGGTTGCTTTCTGCTGTTGGTTCATTGGTTCAGCCAATCTTCCAGAATGGTAGAATCATTGCCGGATTGAAGGTGGCTAAGATGCAGTATGAGCAGGCTTACAACACCTGGCAGAACACCGTGTTGAAGGCAGGTAGCGAGGTGAGCAATGCCCTCGTGCTCTATAACTATTCTGACGAGAAGGGTAAGGTGGAGGCTAAGCGCATCGCCGTACTCGAGAAGAATGTGGAGGATACACGTAAGTTGATGTCAGAGGCTGGCGGTTCTTATCTGGAAGTAATCCAGGCACAGTCTTCACTGCTCAACGTACAACTCTCAAAGGTAGCTGATGACTTCTACAAGATGCAGGCAGTAGTTAATCTCTACTATGCATTGGGTGGAGGAGCTAAGTAATTTATAGTTAATAATTAATAGTTTATAGTTATGGCTAGTATAATAAGTCCAAAGGCAGAGGTTTCTCCAAAGGCTAAGATTGGAGACAACTGCAAGATCTATCCATTCGCCTATATCGAGGACGATGTGGTCATCGGCGACAACTGTATCATCTATCCCTTCGTGAGCATCATGAACGGTACTCGCATGGGTAATAACAATAAGGTGTTCCAGGCAGCCGTTATCGCTGCCCTCCCACAGGATTTCAACTTTACCGGTGAGGAGAGTGAGGTAGTGATTGGCGACAACAATACCATCCGTGAGAACGTGGTTATCAACCGTGGTACTCACAAGGGTGGCAAGACCGTTCTGGGCAACAACAACTTCCTGATGGAAGGTGCCCATATCTCTCACGATACCGTAATCGGCAATGGTTGCGTATTCGGTTATGGTACCAAGATTGCAGGCGACTGCGTGATTGGTAACGGTGTCATCTACTCAACATCTGTAGTAGAGAATGCCAAGACCCGAGTAGGCGATTTGGCAATGATTCAGGCAGGAACTACCTTCTCTAAGGATATTCCTCCTTATATCATTGCCGGTGGAAAGCCTGTGAAGTATGCAGGTCCTAACACCATCATCATGGAAGCAGCCGAGGTTACCGAGAAGGTTCGCAAGCATATTGCGAATGCCTACCGATTGGTATTCCATGGTCAGACTTCCCTCTTCGATGCCATCAACCAGATCAAGGATCAGGTGCCAGATAGTCCGGAGATTCAGAATATTATCCAGTTCCTGGAGAGTTCTGAGAAGGGTGTTATCACCAAGATGTAAGTTTATTCTCTCTTAAATGTAATAGATGAGCTTTGTTTTCATGACGAAGCTCTACTTAAAATCGGTAAAATTTAAAGTCATACCTATTTGAATTTTACTCCGTATGTAGAAAGGACTGGCCGTGAGGTCGGTCCTTTTCCCTGTTTGGTATGTTTCTTCATCCCCCGGACTGAAACACTGTGAATTTACGTGAAATTCATTGATGTTTCCCAAAAATACTTATTAATAACTGTTAAAGGTTCGTTTATGTCCTTATTTTTTTGTTACTTTGCACAAAATTTGGTGTATTATACCCTTTTGTAAAATGAGAAAGAAACAATATAAGCCAAGCAATCATCGTGGATTGCAGATGGTCACTTTATGTATAAGTACCTCTATGGTACTCGTTTTGTTGGGTTTTGTCATCTTTTCGGTCCTCATGGGTCGAAACTTGTCTTCGTATGTCAAGCAGAACCTTGTAGTAACAGTGATGTTTGAACAGGATATGACTAATTCAGAAGCTGTTCAGATGTGCAAAACCTTAAAGGCTCGTCCTTTTGTGAACAACTTGAATTATATCTCCAAGGAACGTGCTTTGAAGGAGGCTACCCGCGATTTGGGTGCAAATCCAAGCGAGTTTGCAGGTGTAAACCCATTCCAGCCTTCTATAGAAATCACAACCAAGGCTGATTATGCTAATAATGATTCCCTGAAATGGATTTCCAAGGAATTGAAGGCATATCCGAGAGTTACCGAGGTTTCTTATCAGCACGATTTGATAGAAAAAGTAAATGAATCTTTGGCTAAGATAAGTTTAGGTTTGCTGATTGTTGCTGTGTTGTTGACATTCATCTCTTTCTCGTTGATCAACAATACGGTAAGATTAGGTATCTATGCACATCGCTTCTCGATACATACGATGAAGTTAGTAGGTGCTTCATGGAATTTTATTCGTGCTCCTTTTATTCGCAGAGCAATATTGATAGGTCTGTTATCTGCATTCTTAGCAGATGCATTCTTAGGAGGATGTATCTATGCTTGGTATCTGAATGAACCTGAATTGCTGACCGTTCTCGGTTGGGAAGAACTTGCCATCACAGGTGGAGCGGTATTCCTCTTCGGAATCATTATCACTTCATTGTGTGCAAGCATCTCTGTCAACAAGTTCCTGAAGATGAAGGCAGGCGATCTTTATAAGATTTAAATTCAACATTAAATTATTATATATTCATGGATAGAAGAAATTTGGCATTTGATAAGGTCAACTTTATCTTGTTGGCCATCGGTATGGCTATTGTCATCTTAGGTTTTCTCCTGATGAGCGGTGCAGGCTCTAATGAGAATACTTTCGATATGGACATCTTTAGTACTCGTCGTATAGTGGTAGCTCCTACAGTTACACTGATAGGTTTTCTGTCTATCATTTATGCAGTCATTCGTAAACCAAAAGATAAATAACAAATGAATTGGATTGAAGCTTTGGTCTTGGGTCTCATCCAAGGTCTTACAGAATATCTGCCTGTGAGCAGTAGTGGTCATCTGGCTATCGGTGCACATCTTTTCGGCATCAATGGAGAGGATAACCTGGCATTTACAATCATGGTACATGTGGCTACTGTGTTGAGTACATTGGTTATTCTATGGAAAGAAATTGACTGGATATTGAAAGGACTCTTCAAATTTCAGATGAACGAGGAGACAAAGTATGCTCTTAATATCGTTATCTCTATGATTCCTGTTGGTATTGTAGGTGTATTCTTCAAGGAACAGGTAGAAGAAATCTTTGGCTCAGGCCTGCTCATCGTGGGCTGCATGCTCATCGTGACAGCAATTCTGCTTACATTTTCTTACTTTGCCAAACCACGTCAGAAGGAAAATATCAGTCCTCTCCATGCTTTCATCATAGGTCTCGGACAGGCACTTGCAGTTTTGCCAGGTCTTTCACGCTCTGGTACTACCATTGCAACGGGTCTTTTGCTCGGTGATAAAAAGGAGAAGATGGCGCAGTTCTCATTTTTGATGGTGATTCCACCTATCTTGGGTGAGGCTTTGCTCGACCTTTTGAAGGGGCTGAAGGGCGAAGAAACATTGGGCGGTATTGATGCCTTCCCTATGCTCGTAGGTTTTATTGCAGCGTTTGTTTCTGGTTGTCTGGCTTGTAAGTGGATGATTAACATCGTAAAGAAGGGTAAGCTGGTGTATTTCGGTATCTATTGTGCTATCGCCGGTGCAGTTACCATTATCTGTTCATTAATGTAATATATGGATTTCAGAAAAGGAGAAATTATAGCTATCGACAAGCCTTATCGGATGTCGAGCTTCGGAGCTTTGGCGCATGTACGCTATCTGCTCAGCAAGAAACTTGGCTTCAAGGTAAAGATAGGACATGCTGGTACGCTTGACCCCCTTGCTACTGGTGTTCTGGTGCTTTGTACAGGTAAATGTACCAAGCAGATAGAGCAGTTGCAGACTCATACCAAGGAATATACGGCTACGCTCCAACTTGGTGCCACTACGGCAAGTTATGACAAGGAGCATTCTGTAAATCATACTTATCCTACTAAGCATATCACACGAGAACTGGTAGAGGAAGTTTTGAAGCAGTTCGTCGGCGAAATACAGCAGGTTCCACCTACCTATAGTGCTGTAAAGGTGAATGGTGACCGCTCTTATGCCTTGCGACGTGCAGGTGAGGAGGTTCAGTTGAAGCCAAAGACTGTTAGGGTGGATGAGATAGAGTTGACCGACTATGATGATGAGCAGAAAACTGCAAGCATCCGTGTTGTCTGCGGCAAGGGTACTTATATCCGTTCACTGGCCCGTGATATCGGTAGAGCTCTCGATAGCGGTGCTTTCCTGACTGCTCTCCGTCGTACCAAGGCAGGAAGTTTCTCGGTAGAGAACTGTATCGACTTCGACCGTTTCCAGGAATGGCTTGATGCACAGGAGTTGGAGGATAGTATCCTTGACAACAATCAACCGGCTTCTCATAAAAAGAATCATAAGTAATAATCAGAAAGGAGAAAAATATATAACATGAAACTATCACAATTCAATTTTAAATTGCCAGAGGCACAGGTTGCACTCTATCCACATAAGGCAAAGCGTGTCGTAAAAACTGCTAACGGTGAGCGTACTTTCGAAGTGACTCGTCGTGATGAATCCCGTCTGATGGTTCTTCACAAGAAGTCAGAGAAGATCGAAATGTACAAGAAGGATGCCGAAGGCAATGACATGGTCGATGCTGAGGGCAATCCGGTATTCTTGCAGTTTAAGGACATCGTCAACTATTTCGATGAGGGTGATACCTTTATCTTTAATGATACGAAAGTTTTCCCTGCTCGTCTCTATGGTACCAAGGAGAAGACTGATGCCAAGATAGAGGTATTCCTGCTTCGCGAGTTGAACCAGGAAATGCGTCTCTGGGATGTGTTGGTAGAACCAGCCCGCAAGATTCGTATCGGCAACAAGTTGTTCTTTGACGATGTGAACGAGATGGTAGCTGAGGTTATCGATAATACCACCAGCCGTGGTCGTACTCTTCGTTTCCTCTATGATGAAGAAGGTAAGCATGATGTCTTCAAGAAGTCTCTCTTTGCATTGGGTGAGGCTCCATTGCCACGCTATATTATTGACAAACGCGAGAACCACCATGCTACCGAGGAAGATATGGATGACTTCCAGTGTGTATTTGCCGAGAAGGAAGGTGCTGTTACTGCACCTGCTACTGGTCTTCACTTCTCACGTGAGTTGATGAAGAAACTGGAGATTTGTGGCATTCAGCCAGCCTTCATCACCTTGCATTGCGGTTTGGGTAACTTCCACGAGATTGAGGTGGAGGATCTTACCAAGCACAAGATGGATTCTGAGCAGATGATTATCGGTAAGGAGTGCTGTGATCTTGTCAATCAGACCAAGTTGGCTGGTCACCATGTATGTGCTATCGGTACCAGTGTGGTCAAGGCTACTGAGTCTGCTGTCGGTACTGACGGTATGTTGAAGGAGTTCGATGGCTGGACCAATAAGTTCATCTTCCCTCCTTACGATTTCGGTCTGGCAGACTGTATGGTTGCCAATTTCTATCATCCGGAGTCACCGCTCATGATGAGCACTGCTGCTTTTGGTGGTTATGACCTCGTCTATAGTTGCTACAAGAAGGCAGTGAAGAACGGATATATGTTCGGCTGCTTCGGCGACTCCCTTTTGATTTTGAACGATTAAGCCTATATCATGCACAAAGTATATTTGAGCTTAGGTACGAATTTGGGCAACAGAAAGCGCAATATTCGTGAGGCTATTGAAAAGATAGAAGAGCTGGTTGGTGTGGTAGAGCGCCAGTCAGCTCTTTATGAAACCAAGCCTTGGGGTTTTTCCTCTCCCAATGATTTTATCAATGCCTGTGTACTGGTGGATACCATATTGGCTCCTCGCCAACTTCTTGAGGCTACGCAGAAGATAGAGTGCGAGATGGGTAGGGTAGGTAAGTCTGTGGATGGTGAATACCATGATCGTATTATTGATATTGACATTTTGATATATGATGATTTAAAAGTGAATGAACCAGATCTCGTTATTCCCCATCCTTTGATGGAGGAGCGAGAGTTTGTCATGATTCCTTTGAAGGAAATCTTGCAGCTTCCACTGAATGACGATGCAAAGATAGGATAAATTTTTTCGGCAATGTCGTTTAATGTCATTTAATGTCATTTAATGTCACGATAAAGTTGAAAAAAGTCATTTGAGATGGGTAAACAAGTCATTTGAGATCATCAAATAAGTCATTTGTTTTTTGAGTTTCTTATTCTCTCAGTTTTTTGTAATACATTTTTTCAAAAAAAGGTAATCCCTTGGTGAACCCTAAGTAGATAGTGAAGGTATTTTCCTACTTTTATAGGGAAATAAGGTATAAATAAGGGTAATATAACTATCTGATTATCATTTCTTTATATTCTTTATTACGCGCTGTCTATATATATATTATAAGTATAGGGTTCACCTATGATCCCAAAAAGGTGAACCCTGCCCAAAAGGGTTCACCCTATAAAATGGCATTACTCTTCGTATTACATTTTTAAAAATTTCTTATTATCTCTTTATTTTTTTTAGCCCAAAATTTGGAGGTCTCGTTTTTTTATTATACATTTGCAGATGTATTCTATGTTGATAATGTTAGATTAAACCTAAACATGTGCATACTGCGTGGATACATCACTTTTTGAGTAAAAGTAAATGGTCACTTTGATTAAAGGACAAAACGTAGGAGAAAAATCTCCTCTATGTGGCATACCTTCTGTTGCTACGTCTCCCTGTTGGCTACAAAATGGGGTGACCCCCAACTATGTTGTAAAGCAAAGTGCTAATCTCTCTACACTTCAGTGTGTAATTTCTATATGGACCGCCTTTTCTGCATATTGTGCAGAAAAGGCGGTTTGTTTTTTTGTGTAAGTAATAAAAGATAATAACAGTGAGTATTGATAGTGAAGCGATGGTTTGGTTCTTGATGAGAGCTGCTTATGGACAAGAACAAAAGGCGCAAGAGTTTTTAGAAGCTAAAGGAATAGAGACTTTCTTACCTTTGCAGGAACATTGCTTTGTGCGAGACGGAAAGAGAGTGAAGAAGATGCAATCCTTAATACCCAACTTCTTGTTTGTAAAAAGTACTGAAAATGAGATGAAAAAATATATAGGAAAGCATCCTGTAGATTTTCTGCATCATTATTATGTGCCTCATAAGGATAATTCAGGGAATGCCATTGGTACTAAAGGCATCAAGCCATTAGTAATCCCCGATGAGCAGATGGCTGCTTTCCAGCAATGGTATGCTATCCGTGATGATAATAAGCTCTTTATAGCCGATGATAAAATGCATTTCACTAAGGATCAGCATGTGAAAGTGATTGGTGGAAAGTTCGAGGGTATGTGTGGTCGTGTTTGCCATATTAAGGGTCAATCGCGAGTCGGCATCGTCATCAGCGGTGTCGGCATCATCTTCACTGCTTATATTCCTAAAGGTATGTTGGAGGTGCTCTAAATAAAGCAGGTATGTGTTTTAAATTTAAAATGATAGGATTATGAATAAAGTCATTCGAAATTTAGGAGTACTATTCTCCTTGCTGATGTTTACTAATGTAAGTTTATCAGCTCAGACAAATAGGGTATCTGTGAAAGTACCAGATTTTAAGCGTTTTGTTATTGTTACTCAGGACAATGTAAATCTGCGTCGTACGCCAAGTGTAAATGGCGGTAAACTGATGCGTTGGAATTCTGATGGCGGTTCTTACGATACATATTGCAAAATATTTTTTTCTGATACTGAGTCGAAACTTTATCGACCAAATTCCATGACAGGGGCTTTTGTAGAAACTTTCCATCCTATGAAAGGTGATTTTTTGCCAGTGAATCCAAACAACATAGAGTCTCAGAACGGATGGTATCAGGTAGGAGTAATTGCCAATTCTTATGGTGGAAACCCAGGGCATGCTAATGCTAAATTGGCTTGGATTAAAGGTGAATTCTGCAAGGTCGTAGATGTCGATATGAATGCGAAACCCTCTCAAATTGCTTTTCCTCGTAACTTCAGTTATGATGAGGAACGTGAAGAAGAAGTTAAAGGCCCGTTGGTTACAATAAGAGAGGGACTCAGACGCAAAAGTGGACTCTATACCAATCTGACATTCTTTGTAACTGCAAGTCCTGATGGAAATTCGATACTTGTGGCAGCCCCTATTCTGTCTTCTCATTTTGTTTTCATTGCCCGTACTTCCATAGATGTGCAGTATGATTCTGAACAGAAAAGTGCAGTTGTTCTGCATGAAGTGGAAGAAGAAAACGAAATGGGAGATGTGGATACTTTTCTCCGTTTGACTACGAATACTGAAGCTCAGAAGTCAAAAGCTGCAGTCAACTATATTCTTGCGGCTTCTGATCAGGTGTTTGGTAAATTGGTCAAGTTCTTATTCCCTGAGAATAAAATCCCTACCGATGAGGTTTATTTCATGGATACTGAAGGTAAATGCCAAAGTTTTGGCTATGATCCTATTGTATCTTCTGTTATTCCGGCTAAGAGTTCTTCTATGTCTTTGCAAAAGTAGTGCATAGGTAATCGGACTGAGTTATAAATATAAAAAGAGCAAAGTATGAAAAAGTATTCCTTATTTTTATTGAATTTGGGTGTTATGATACTGGCTTTTGTGTTCGCCTCTTGTAGTGGCGGATCAAGCAGTAAGTTGACCAATGAGGGTATCTTTGGCGAAATGCCTGGCTATCTGTTACAGTATTTGGACTTGAAGCAGAAATGCGTTGAAGAGTTGGAATTTGAGGACAATAAGGATAAACGTAATGAGATCATCACTAAATATATAGAAGAATGGAATAAAATTCTTCCATCCCAAAAAGTACAAGAATTGAGGGAAAAACCGGTGTCTGATTCTGTGCCAATTATTAGTCATAGAAGAGTTAGTTTCTCCAAAGGTCTTGCAGGAATTACTGACATGGAAGCGTCTATGGCAGGAAAATATAAAGTCAAGTTAGAAGTCTTAGCAAAAGCTGAAAATCCGAGTTACTACAATGAACTTTGCTTCATGTTGGATAAAAATGATTCTGTTATTTTTCCAGCTCGCGTATTCTTTAAAAATGGCAGGGCTTCTATTGCTTACAGTATCTGTGGTGATGATCGGAATGGTGTTAAAATGTTTGATGGATATAGATGCGCTCTGTATGCTTTAGATAAAATCAGTAAAATAGTAGTTCCTACTGATGAGGAATTACTATCTTATGTAGAGAAAGCTAAAAGCAACTTGGAAAAAATAGCTAAAGAATTGCTTGAGGATGGTATTATTGAAAATGTTGAGGAATTAACTGGAATCAAACAAGAGGAAAATAAGGAAGATGCAGAACAGGCAGATATGAATAAGCCTGGTGATGTAGATCTTGCTTACTTTGAGTTGCGAGGAAAGGTGAAGTCTTTTACAGAGAGAAATGATGATAATTCGATTTCTTATTCTTTTACAGAAAAAGGTAAGTGGAATACATATAATGGTAGAAGTATCCAATTGTCTTGTCCTAGCAAAAGTTGACACAGTATAAATCAACTTAAAAATAACAAATATGGACAAAGACAAAATGGATTTAGCGTTGAGCATAGCTCGCAGTTATTATCAGTATCATGTACCAGTTAGAGAAATTATGGCAAAAATGTCAATTAGCAGTACTTCAGTTTACAGAATTCTTGGTAACTTTGCAACCAATAATCCACAAATCGTAGAAGAAATGAAGCAAAATGCAACACCAGAAAATCTCTCGCAGGAGAACATTGAATTGAAGAAACGCTTGGCAGCTATGGAGCAAGAACTCCATGAGGCAAAGATGGCAGCTGCCGCCTATAACAAGATGATTGATATTGCAGAGCGTCTTTATAAGATTCCTGTGCGAAAAAAATCTGGACCCAAACAGTAAAGGAACTTCGTGCAGAGGACAAAAACTATAGTGTTTCTGGCCTCTGTAAACTGTTTGGGTTTACTCGTCAAGCGTATTATCAGCACGAAGACAATATGCTTGCAGCCTTGGCAGAGGAATCGTTTGTAATAGAGTATGTTAAGTCTATTAGAAAGCAAGATCCAGGTATCGGCGGTCGCAAACTCTGGCTGATGTATTGCAAGGAGTTTGGAGAAGAGAACGCCATGGGACATTGCCGTTTCGAGGATATAATATCAAGGTACAAGTTGGGAGTGCGTTCTTCCAACCGAAAACCTCGTACAACGGACTCTCGTCATGGGTTACCCACATACCCCAACAAGATAAAAGAACTGATACCATCATCACCCAATGAAGTTTGGGTGAGCGACATTACATATCAGAAGATTTGGGATGATGCCGAACAAGGCACTTATCATTTCTGCTACATTTCTTTGATTACGGATTATTACACAAAAGAAATCATTGGCTATTCTGTCGGTGAGTCACTCTCCACCAGGTTCCCTTTGAAAGCCCTAAACATGGCCTTAATGCGCATGGAAAGTTATAAGGATATTATTACACCAATCCATCATTCCGATAGAGGTGTACAATATGCTAGTAACGAATACATCAAATTACTAAGAGAATACGGTATCATACCTAGCATGACAGAATGTGGCAATCCGAAGGATAATGCTGTAGCAGAGCGTGTCAATAACACGTTGAAGAACGAGTTATTCATGGGGCTTTCTTTTACTTCTTTACAGGAAGTAGAAGAGGCATTAGAAAGGGCAGTACACTTTTACAATGAGTTACGCCCTCATGGAAGTATCGGGATGCTAACACCAAAGGAAGCTGCGAAACAAAAGGGAAGTTTAAAGAAAAATTGGACAAGTCATAGGGAAAAGTACATAAAATCCTTGTCAGTTCAGGAAAAATGATTAATTTTGCAGCAAAATTGTAAAAACCGCGATCCACCCCTAGGGGTGGGTCCTTTGTCTACTTCTATTAGGAACTAGAATGAAGTATGTAAATACTAACTAGGAATAAGATAGAAGATTGACAAGTAGAATTAGGAATAGAGAAAATAATTGTCAACTTACAATAGGAATAAGGAACTATGTAGTCAACTAAATATAGGAAACTACAAATACCAGCCATGCTCTTCAAGCGGTCCCTCGGGGACCACGTGATGGGGAACTGGTGAACAAGAGACGGGCAACCGTTGCTCACGTGATGGTCAACGAGTGCCCAAACGGATAGCTATAATTTGGGCAACATATTGATGACTTTTCCTCCTTATTATATATAGCCGTTTGCATAGTTTGCACTTTTCTAAATAAAAAAATCCCATCACTCTCAATGAGAATGATGGGATTCAATGTCTTTAAGCAAATTGCTTTCAGATTACTTACGAAGACCGAGGGCCTTGACGATGGCACGGTAGCGATTGATATCGCGGTCGTACAAGTAATCGAGCAATGCGCGACGCTTTCCTACAAGCTGTGTCAGAGAACGTGTTGTAGTATAATCTTTACGGTTCTTCTTTACATGTTCCGTCAAATGAGCAA
>ENA-OPNW01000810-OPNW01000810.1-human-gut-metagenome-genome-assembly--contig:-NODE-810-length-17904-cov-4.004930_pt1 | contig 17904 bp, 14 predicted proteins | sample MGYA00241540_ERZ501777 | MGnify/ENA primary metagenome ERZ501777 (study PRJEB25962, sample SAMEA2042615) | human gut metagenome | biome: human gut; feature: human-associated habitat; material: faeces...
CTCTCCAAGCGGCAGAACCTGATCCAGAGAGCAAAGGGCACCGGCGGCGGTGGCGGAAATGTATATCACTACAATCCGCACATCGAGGTAAACGGCGGAAGCCCAGAGGATGTGGAGCGCATCATGGCGGAGGACAAAAAACGCTTTGAGAAATGGCGGAAGGAACAGGAAGAATATGAGCGGCGGACGAGGATAAAACCAAAACCGAAGCCGAAGCTTGCATAAGGAGAACCAAATGAAGCAGTATCAAACGATTCAAGGGGATATGTGGGATAGCATTGCCAAAAAGGTGTATGGCACCGAAAAGGCAATGGAACTGCTGATGCAGGCAAACCCTGAGTATCTGGATACGGCAGTTTTTGGGGCGGGTGCGATATTGCATCTGCCCCAATTTACTGCACAGGAACAGGAAAATATGATGGTGCCACCTTGGAGGAGATGAGGATTTGAGGGGTAGAAGGACAAAAGTAAAGGTATCGCTCAACGGGGTGGACATCAGCTCAGATGTGAGCGGGGACACCCTGTCGCTCACCTTTACCGACAGCGCAGAGGAACACGCAGACAACGTGGATTTTCAAATCCAAAACCGGGAAAAGAAGTGGCTCAAGGGCTGGTTCCCGGAAAAGAGGGACACCTTTTCGGCGCAGATTATCGCAGACGGCGGCACGCTGGATTGCGGTACCTTTTTGCTGGATGATGTGGGAATGTCCGGGAGACCGCTAACGGTGAGCATCAAGGGAGTGGCAAAGCCGTCCGATCAGGATTTTTCGGAAGTAAAGCACAATCAGACTTGGGAGCAGGCAACTTTGCAGGACTTGCTATCGGTCTTTCTTTGGTGCTGGTTCATCTCGCCTGCATTCGCTATACGGGAACTTCGGTTAATCCGGCCCGTAGTATAGCTCCTGCTATTTTCCAAGGTGGGGAAGCTTTAAGTCAGCTGTGGATATTCATCATCGGACCTTTCATCGGTGCTGCATTAAGTGCCGGAGTGTGGAAAGTGTTTGCCGACAAACAAGCCTGATAGAATTGAGTATTTAAAAATAGAATGAACGGATTAGTTACATTTAAAATTGAACGATTATGAAATTGAAAATGTATTTTATAATGTTGGCCTTGGGCCTGTTCAGCTTCGCAATGCAAAGTTGTGATGATGACGAGGAGGATGCTCCTGTTTCAGAACAACTGGAGAAAGCCTTTATCAATGAATTTGGCAACGTAGCCCATAACTGGTCTACGCGGGGGACTAATCATGTTGCATCTTTCAATCAAGACAATACAGAAAAAGAAGCCTGGTTTGATGCAAATGGAGTCTGGCTGATGACAGAAACGGACATTGCTTATGATGCTCTTCCTGCGCCGGTTAAACAAGCATTTGAAGCGCTTACTCAATATGAGGGTTGGAAGCGTGACGATGTGGATATGCTTGAGCGTAAGGGCATGGAGAAAGTATATGTGATTGAAATCGAAAAAGGCAAGGAGGAATTGGACCTCTATTTTGATGTCAATGGAAATCTATTGAAGGAAGTGGCTGATAAAGACGATGATTCGTTCAACTATTTACCTTCTAAACTTCCTGATGCTGTAGCTCGGTTACTGAATGAAAAGTATGTCGGTTATAAATTGTTGGAGGTTGAAGTGGATCCTGTTTCCAAACTACTGGAAGTAGATGTCCTTTTGCAGTCTGCCCAGTTGGAGGTTTGCTTTGATGTTACTGCATCCTATGCGTGGGTTACCACTTCGCAGGATGTGCTGTATACGACTCTGCCTGATGCCGTGAAAACTGCTGCTAAGAATGCAGAAAAAGAACATGCCGGCTATGAGCTGGATGATGAGAAAGCTGAAAAGGTGGTTACTCCTACAGGCACCTATTATATCGTAGAATTGGAAATGGATGGAAAACCTGACATTCAAGTTGAAATTAAAGAAGACGGTACACTAAAACAATAAGATTCATGTAAATACTCAATTCCAATAAAAGAAGAGAGCCTTTTGCTGCATTTCAGTAAAAGGCTCTTTCTTGATTATACAAGTACGGCAAATTTAAAAACGATAAGCAAATCCGAGATTGAATACAGCCTGATCAAAATCACTGACCAGTTGATAACGGAACTCAAAGTTCATCATCCAGTTTCTGGCTATTGCGAAATCAACTCCACCACCAATATTCATGCCAAACCGGCATTCATTGTCGCTGTCGTCATCGCCATCTATATGGACATGATTTCCATGTATGTCCACATCCCAGTCATCATTCCAGTCAAACATCCAATTGGAAAATGTCAGACCAAGCAATGGGTAAAGCTTTACTTTACTTGCCACAGGAAACAAATAGTGGAAATTCAGGTTTACGTCTAACATGCTGACGTTGTCATTCTCAAAGAAATAGTTCAATGAGGGTTCCAGACGTATGGGGTTGGTGATATTGTACTGATATTTCAGTCCCAGACCAACACTCTCAATTTCTGTTCCATAACTTAAACCGAATCCGATTGCTTGTTTTCCCTTTTGTGCATAAGTGTTGCCAACAAGCATCAAAAAGCAAACTGCTAAAAATAAAATCTTTTTCATTTTGGTATGTATTTTGTGTTAAATTAGTCATCGTCATCATCCCAGTCGTCATCATCATCCTCATCATCATCCCATTTATGACGCTTGTATTTTTTAGGATGGTGATACCTGTCGTGATGGTCACAATAGGAACAATAATGTTTGTGCCAATATCTGCTATGGAAATCAATCCTGTCATAAAAAGGATTGTAGTAATCGCTTCCCGGTCTGATACCAATTTCAATCAAAACACGATTCCATTTCCGATAACGTTTATAATAATGGCAGATGTCACGCATGTGTTTGCCGGAAGTCCTTGCTATTTCAAGGGCTAAACCGACATTACCCCAGTCGCGTCCACATTGCCTGTAATAGTCATCCAGAAGACTGCTGCGTGTGTTATACTCCACGCACAATCGTTTCCGGTAGTCGGACAGTTCTACAGAGGCATATTTGTTTGCTCTGCTGATGAACAAGGATAGCCTGTCTTGCGCAAAGATGGAACAAGAAACGGCCATGAGCAATAGTAAAGTATAAAATTTCCTCATAAAACAAATGATTGGTATAATCGTGGACAAAGGTACTATAAAATCATGAGATAATGCAGTGCATCTGAAAAAATACAATCATTTGTTGTTTTTTTTATTAGGACGGATGCTTCAAAGCAAGTCTTAGACAGAGGTGGATGGGTTAAATTAACCAAACGGAAGTCTTTTTATAAAAACAGATAGCTGATTTCTAATTCTATTTGTTACCTTTGAGAATCATTGTAAAATATGGCTTATGGGAACCTTAGGATGCATCAATGACATGTTGCAACGTGATAAGGAAAATCGGGAGTTGCGCAAACGAAACCGGGAGAGGCTAACAGCCACCTACCACCGGTTATTAGATACAGGAAAAGAGACTGACCTCTCTCAGATAACGGTGGAAAAGATGGAAGATATCCGCCGGAAAACTTTGGAAAAAGAAGAGCTGGATAAGGCTGCCAATTTTAAGGCGATGCTTTATTTAGCCTTGGGAATGGCATTAATTCTTCTCTTAGTATGGTTACTTGTGGGATGTAGCGGTAAACCGTCCGGAAACAATCAGTCTGCGGTAAAGAGTGATTCAGCTTCGATTACACAAGGTGCTCAAACAGGCTCCGTTCATACCCAAGACACGATCTGCCATCTTCCAGTAGCTACTCAGAATGTAAAGGATTCTGTGTTTACAGAGCAAGAATTGCAAAAGATACAGAACGAACTGCGAGAACGATATGCGCGTTCAGAAATAGAGGGCACTCGATTAGACGGCAATATATCTGGATCGGGCATAAAAGGTAATCATCTTGTTGTAAATTTATGTCTAAACTCTCCGGAAGCCAGAGCCGTTTTCCGTAAGAAGGTCATGGACTCACCCGCTATCCGTTTTGAAGGACCCATAGAACCAACACCCAACAATCAACGATACACTTCCGACACTTTGGGCATCCATTTATATCCTGAATTCTCTGCATACCCATACACGGCTCATACCGCCACTTTTGTTTTATTCAACCAGAGCGAGCACGAGATAGGGTGTGGAGACCCATACCGGATTACTTATGAAAACCAACATGGAGTCTGGCGAACTCTTCCCATAAATACAAACTTCCACTGCGTTGGCTATATCATCAAACCTGGAAAACAATTTCTGTTTAAAGCTCACTTAAACCCGAATGTCCTGCCCAACCGACCGGGCAGATACAGGTTCTTCTATGAGGTGGAATTAACCGATAAAAAACAGAAAATTATGCTCATGACCGAATTCCGGCTGGCAGACATCAAAGAAGCTGTTCGTGATTCTTCCGATGTAATCAGCGTGAATATGTAAATTATCCCCAAAAAGTTGATATAAAGCTTCTTACGAATATTGTATGTTTTCAAAATACCTTTGTTTTCACAAATTGTTTTGCCTATGAGAAGCTGTATTGTATTCTTGATAGCCATTTGCCTTCTTTCAACCGGTTGCATCAAACGGCGACAGAAAACGGAAACGAAAGAATATTCTACCCTCCCAATGGACACTTCCCTTGTAGTGGTGGATTCAACCATATTGTTATATTCCAATGTGAAGACTTCCGGCAAAGAAATCCATGCCATATTAAAAGAACGGCCTGAATATCCGGGCGGTATGGATGAAGTTGTAAAATACATACAGACCCACATTCAATATCCTTTAACTGCCATCAGCAAGCGAATACAAGGAAGAGTTTGGATAGAGAGTGTAATTGACCGAAACGGAAAGGTGATACAGCCTAAAATAGCATATAGCGTCCATCCCCTGTTAGACCAGGAAGCCCTCCGCATTATAAGAATGATGCCAGACTGGAAGCCGGGGAAACTGAACGGAGAGACCGTGAAAGTAAAATACGTTTTTCCTGTAACCTTCCGTCTTGAAGATCATATGGTCCTTGTTGATGAGGGTCCCAAGCGTAATCCGAATGATACGGGAGCTGTAGAAATTGAGTATATTCCTCCCGTAAATTTCGATTCAGTTATCAAGAAATCACCCTCAGTGAAATGGGGATTATTAGTGGATGATACAGAAGGAGTGATCAAGATTCATTTGGACGATTGGACGCATAAAGAAATCAAGAGCAAAAGTAAAGACGTTAGAATCATTTCAAGCTCCTTGTCAAACGATAAGGTCTATGTATCCATTTTCAGTACAAGCCATTATCTTACGTATAAAGGTGAATACATTTTTTATCGGGAGGATAAGCAAAAAAGATTACATGAAATATACTGTAAAAACATAGACAAAGAGTCTGTGGCCCTTCAGGTGGAAAGAGGGAAGGAAGCCGAAATCGGGATTGATTTACCGAAGAATGCTCAGCCGGGTGATTACCTCTTGAAAATTAGAGTTTATGATGAAAACGAAACTTGCTTTTACAACATATATCAATGGTTTGAAGCCTACACTTCACAGCAGGTTTCAACCAGAGAAAGACCTATTCCTGTAGGACCTGCCAATTGCAAGAAGGTTTTCCCTGACGAAGAAGGTGTGTTTGATGTCGTGCAGCATATGCCCGAGTTTCCGGGTGGTATGCTCCAATTGATGGAATTTATCAGACAAAACATACAATACCCTCAGGCTGCCAAGCAAAACAAACTGGAAGGCACAGTTATCATGCAGGTGGTTATTGACAAAGATGGAACGGTGACCCAGCCTCGAATTCTTTGCAGTGTCAACCCCGTTTTAAGTGCGGATGCTGCATTATGTGAAGAGGCACTTCGCATTGTTTCGATTATGCCCAAGTGGAAACCGGGTCATCAACATGGAGTGAACCTCAAAGTGAAGTATACATTCCCTATCAAATTTGAAATACCGGTTAATTAACTGTCTGAAGAAGGTAATTGTAAACAGATTTAAATATAAACAAAAATATAAAGAATTCTGATATTGAATTTAAAAAAACTGTCATCATGAAAAACTTTTTACTATTTGCTACCGGAATAAGTTTCTGTATCTTTATCAGTTGCCAACAGACTTCATCCCACAAACCTTTTGTAGAATTATCTTCATTGGAACTTTCGGAAGAAGAGATGCCTATGGTATCCATCAGTAATGACTTTGCTTGCAATTTTTTTCAGAAGATGAATGAACAGGAGAAAGGACAAAGTTTTTTCATTTCTCCTCTGAGTGCCCAATTCAATTTAGGGATGCTTGCCAATGGTGCTGCAGGAAAAACATTAGAAGAAATAGCTTCGGTACTTTCCGTTTCTAAGAGTAAGCCTTCATTGGCCAATAACTACTTTTTAAAACTGATAAGCAATCTGCCTCGATTGGATTCTACGACTGTCTTTCAGTCAGCCAATTCCATCTGGATTCATGACAAATCACCTGTGAAGGATTCCTTTCAACAAATAAACCAGCAGTATTTTCTTGCAGAAATACAGAACCTGGATTTTTCTGAACCGAAATCAACAGGCATTATCAACCGATGGGCAAAGGAACAAACGCAAGGGCGTATTCCTCACATCTTGGATCAAGCACAAGGTAACTGTATTCTCATCAATACGTTGTTCTTCAAAGGTGGATGGATTTTCCCTTTTGATCCGGCTGAAACCCAGCAGGAAAACTTTTATCCTGTGGGTGGAAAAAAGCATCCGGTCAGCATGATGCACCTGTCTGATCAATGGTTTGCTTTTCATAAAGCGGAATTGTTTGAAATGGCTACCCTCCCTTACGGAAACGATTCGTATGCCATGACAGTAATTCTTCCCAAGAAAGGTGTATCCATTGACTCCTGCATAGCCACATTTAGTGAAGCCAATTGGAAAGCATGGCTGTCCGCATCAGATAGTATAAGTTGTATGCTGGACCTCAAACTACCTTCTATCAAGTTGGATTACAAATCCGACATCATTCCTACCTTCCAAAAAATGGGCATCCATGATGCTTTTAATGAAAATTGTGCAGATTTTTCACGTATGACAGATATACCTGCCCACATTTCTGAAATCGAACAATTTACCCGATTGGAAGTAACGGAAACAGGCACAGTTGCAGCAGCAGCGACTATTACAAATGTTGTTTTTGAATCAGAAATAGTGCCAGAGATTACACCTTATCCATTCCATGTCAATCGTCCATTCTTATTAGTTATCCATGAAAATAAAACAGGTTTAATTTTGTTTATGGGAAAGATGATGGATATTCTGTAATCTGAAATACTGAGCATTGCAAGGGAGAAAAAATAACTTTAGCAAGCAGAAAGCTTATCTATAGCATCCGTATTGTATAATCCTCAACATTAGAACGTGACATGAAGATACCTACATTTTTCAAAAGTCTGATGACAGCTATCATTTTCCTTCTTATTCCTTGGGAAGGAAAGGCTACCGGACTGTCCGGTGATTTCATCTATCTGCAGGGAGAAGAATGGGAATTGTTGTCCAAGCCCATCAATAGGGATTCTGTTCTGTTTCATCGGTTGATGGAATTTTTGCCGGACAACCATTGCATTACTACCGCCAATTGGGAAGGCTATACCGCCTATTGGGAAGTGCAGCAATCTCATCTGTATCTGCATCATTTGGAAGTCTGCGTCTATGATAAACAGAAAAAAGAAGAGTATTCCCTCACTTATCAGCCAGACCAGTTGAAAGAAGTGTTTCAGCCTTACTACCAAGACGAAAAAATTGGTGCCCGCTGGTTTAGTGGGAAACTGCGTGCCGGGAAAGGTGAACTGGTGCGTTACGTACACAGCGGCTTCGACCGCAATCTAGAAACAGAGCAAGTGATGATGCTTCAACACGGTCGTATAAAAAGTTGCCTGACTTACCATAATACCCTACGGGCTGGCATGAAAATGCAGCATGCTCAGGATGAAATCATCCGACGTTTCCCCTGGCATCGCTTTCCGGAATACAAAGGTCAACGTATAACCTTTTTTGTTGAGAATGTACAATGCAGTTCGGACGGCCATCTGGTGGATGTGGATGTAAGAACTATATTCGTTCGTCCCCAACGGGAAAACATCGAAGACGGAAATCATCCTTTAGCAAAGGCATTTGAAGAAGTACTGAAGAGCATTTATCCTTGGGAGGTGTTGTTTATCAACGGAAAGTACACGATTGAATTTAAGGATTTTGTACTTTCCATTTGGGAAGATAAGCTAAAGCCTTCTCAAACAAACGATACTACGAAATACACCCTTGTAGGCAAGGTTTATGGCGAAGAAGTGCGGCAGATTCCTCCTTACGATGTGGTCAAATTCCCAGCAGGCGGTGCCTATCTGACTTTGGCTGGAAAGCCTTTTCAGGGTTGGCTGACCGATTCTACGGGAACATTCAGCATAGAGCATTTGAAAAAAGGTGAATACCGTTTGAAAGTACAGTTTATAGGCTTGACATCCTGTGATACCCTTATCCATGTGCCCATGAAGGATGATACTTTGCAGCTCAGGCTTTCTTTGCCTTATGATTATATTGAAAAATACGATTGTTCACCGGCTCTGTCTCGCGAATACATTGAGCAGGGGAAACCCAATCTGAGGCTCATCATTCCTATTGGAAAAGAAGAGATTATAAGGAAGTATCCTTTCTGGAAAAAATATGGGGTTACGTATTTCAGTTATGCCCCCTTGAAGAAAGATGGTAAGCTGGATTGTTATTTGGGCACTCCCAACCATCTGCTGACTGCTTACAACGAAGAAGTTTTCCGGTATTTGGATAAAAAGTTCGGCCAGAAATGGCGTAAGGAAGTACCTCCCGGCATCTTCGGATTGGACCAGTCTCTGAACGAACTGCATGATTATAACTGGCTCATCAAAACACTGAGCAGAGAGTGTAAATATCCCGTTGCCCAACAAAAAAGGAACAAGGGTTGTGTTTTACAGGTGGAATATACTGTGACCCCGGAAGGCTATATCAGCCATGCTACGGTACTCAACCAAGTACCCCGTGCATTCCGAAAGTCAGTGATGCAAGTTTTTCAATCGCTACGGAATGTACCCACAGTCTTACGTCCCGGGAAAAGCACTCTCAGCATCCAATTCTGGCTGGATAACATGGCGAAAGGCCCTCACGCAGATATTTTGATAATCGGCTACAGTTCTTGTGATACCCCTGTTTTGATGCGATATGATGCCGTGCTGACTGCCCATACTACTGAACCTCATCTGGAAGTGGGGGTACCGGTATGTTATCTGAATGAACGAGGCGATACCATTGTGCCTTACGGGAAATATCGGTATTGTCAGACGGATACTATCACGGAAATAGGCTTTGTGTATGAGAACAAACCGAAGAAATCCCGTATTGTTTGTATCAATGATGCAGGCAAAGAACTATTTTACGTTTTTAAATGCGATAACGGGCCGGATTATCTGAAAGAAGGACTATTCCGGATGATGGATGAACAAGGACGGATAGGCTTTGCCGATTCATCAGGCAATGTGGTTATCCACCCCCAATTTCTGTATGCCACTCCGTTTGCGAACGGTCATACCTATGTAACCGAACATGGAGGGGAGAGCAACGAGAGGGAACATACATCCTGGCAGTCGGACGAATGGAAAATCATTAACCGGAACGGCAACAAATTGCTGGAATACACCGTCATCCAGGAAGACAAAGCCGTCAAAGAATTGCTTATCCGATATTCCCATCCATCTGGAAGCATCCGGAGTCTTACCTATACCTATCCGGAAGATATTGTTCTCGCGGACAATTTTCACGCAGAGGTGACACTTAAAGACCTGAACTTTGACGGACAGGATGACATTGCCATACCGTTAGGCAACTATGGAAATCAACGCATTCAATATGAAGACGGTTATTTGTGGGATAAGACACAAAAGACCTATGTCCCCGTCAAGCAGCTGAAGGAAATTGCCAATCTACGGATTGACAAAGAAGAGCGGTGTCTGTTCTCCTTTTCTCGCGAATCGGCAGCCAGCTACCATTATGAGCGATATGAATATGTGGACGCTGAGCTTGTCAAGACCGCCGAACTCATCCAGACTTACCGTCAGGCAGGAGGAAAGCCTCTCTTCACCGAGAAGCACTATCAGAAAGGAAAAGGAATGAGGGTAGCTCATTCATCGGTTCCTATCCACGAAATTTCTCATTATTGGTTGAAGATTGTGCAAAAATGAACTTTGGGCAGCATCAACTAAGGGAATGTTTTGTATTTTTGCTCAATAAAACCTTTATTCATCCTATTTTAAAGAGGTGGAACTTTGGGAAAGGATTTACAGTTTGACTTAACTTCATGTAGAAACAGACTTTATGTAGGAATATGAAAAACAGTTCATTCTGTAAATAGGTATAGGTAAAAGTAAATAATAAGATAAATCGAAAGACAAGGATGAAGATGAAACTATTGATTAGAATCCTGCTGTTAGTGCTGACCGCTCTGCCGTGGGCGGTTCGTGCACAAAATGTCGCTGTAAAGACCAACGGGTTGTATTGGCTGGCTATCACTCCTAATGTTGGTGTGGAAATTGCCTTGAGCCGGAAGGTTACGTTGGACTTGTCTGCTGCTTACAACCCGTGGACATTCAAGGACGACAAAAAGATGCGCTTTTGGCTGGCGCAGCCGGAGGCAAAATACTGGTTCTGTGAAAAATTCGAAGGGCATTTCGTGGGGGTACATATTCACGGTGCGCAATACTTCGGTGGATTCAATGACAAACGCTATGACGGCTATTTGGCCGGAGGCGGTTTTACTTATGGTTACGATTGGATACTGTCACCGCACTGGAATATAGAAGCAGCCATCGGTATCGGGTATGCCCACTTGTGGTACAAGGAAAGCCCACGCATTCCTTGTATGAAATGCTACGAGGATAAGCATAAGAATTATTTTGGCCCTACCAAAGCCGCTATCTCATTGGTTTACATCTTCTAAAACAGAACATCATGAAAAGAAACATACCTTATATAACGTTGTTCTCCATATCGCTAGGCTTATTTGCCGGATGTGCATCGAGTCGCCAGGCGGAGAAAAGCATTTCGGTGACACCCACACCCTATATATTGACTCCCGATAGTGCAAATCGTGTGCAAATGGATATGCGCTTTCATGTGCCGGAAGATTATTTTTCCAAAAGAAGCCGCTTGGTTATCACTCCGCAGTTGGTGGCAGAGGGCATGGTGAAGGATGAATTCCTGCCTTTGGTAGTGGATGCTCCTGTTTACGCAAAGAAGAAAGAGCGTATGGAAAAACTTTCCGGTCATACCGATCCTCATGCCGATCGGGCACAGCGTGTCGAAAAAGTGTCGCGTTCGTTGGAACTTTCCTACAATGAAACCATACAGCTACCCGAAGGTATGGACAACGCCCGTATTCAGGCGGTGGTGTCGACCGATGGTTGCGGTGAATGTACTGGAGTGGATACAATAGAGATGGCATCCATCAGCAATCCTGTTACTCTAATAGATGTAAAGAAATCACTTGAGCTATCATGGATAGAACCTGAGTTCGTGATACGCCCCAAGGTTGTGGAGGGAAAGGGAGTGACCAACTTACAGTTCGCCATCAACCGGCATGACATTAATCTTGAGATGGGTAACAACCGCAAGGAATTGGAAGGCATGATGAATACGCTCGCTCCTGTGTTGAACGACTCACTTGCTACGATTACATCGCTTGAAATTTACGGTATGGCTTCCGCCGACGGTTCTTTGGCGTTTAATACAAAGCTTGCCCGCAATCGTGCGGAATCTGCTAGAAAATGGCTGGTAAGCCAACTTGGTGTCAGTCCGGAAGTACAGCATCTGATAACCGTCGGGGCGCGTCCGGAGGGATGGACTCCCGTACTTGATGCCATGGTTGCAGACGGCAATCCCGACTCTGTGGCGGTGGGAGACATCCTTGAAAAATATGCCGGCAGCAACGATGATGTGCAGGAACGTCACATCCGCCTCTTGCCTTGTTGGAACCAAATCCGCACCAAATACTTGCAGAAAGACCGTAAGGTGGAGTATGTCTATACTTATACCATCAAAAGTTTCACGAGCGATGCCGAACTATTGGAGATGTACGGCAAACGCCCGGATGCTTTCAATGAGGATGAATTGCTCCGTGTAGCCGCCCTTGCCGATACCCATGAGGAAAAGAAAGAGGTGTACACTACCATCTTGAAATACTTTCCGCAGTCGCAAGTGGCAGCCAACAATCTGGCTGTGCTCTACCTGCGCGAGGGGGATGAGGAAAAGGCACGTGATGTGTTGAACAGCCTTGACAAGTATTCGCCCGAAACACTCAACACACTGGCGGCAAGTTATGTGTACATGGAAGACTATGAACGTGCCATCGAGTTGCTGCAAGAAGTGGAACTTCCCGAAGCTCGCTATAATCTGGGTTTGCTGAAAGCCAAACAACGCAAGCTGCACGAAGCTTATGAATTGTTGCGTCCGTTTGGCGACCTCAACAGTGCCATCAGCGCTTTGAGTGTCAATGCCAACAGCGAGGCCAAGCAAATGCTCGGCAAACTCGATGTGCAAACACCGTTGGCCGAATACGCCCGTTCGCTCACAGCCGCCCGCCTGAACGAGGACGCTGCTTTCTACCGGCATATCGGCCCTGCTTGCAAAGACACTACATTGCGCCACCGAGCTGCCACCGAACCGGACTTCTACCGTTACCGTGCCAACAGTCGTTTCCGTACATTAACCGATAAATGATGAAAGAGATGAATACAAAACATATCCTATATATGATGCTATGTGCGGCGACCGCCCTTTCTTCATGCGTGAGAGACGACATCCAGCCTTGTCCGCCGCTGCAAGTGAATCTCACGGTGAAGGACAAGAACTACTTCAACGTGGACAAAGTGGAATTGGAGGAACGGCTGACCGACGACCTGGCTTTCCGCGAGTACATCCCCACGCTGCACTATATGTTGCGCGATGCTGCCACAGGCGAGGTGGTTGAAGAACAGGGCGTATTTCCTGTAGAGGGCGACGGAAAGACTTTTCCCATTACTTTCTGCGACTGCATCCCCCACGGCAAGTATATCTTGACCGTGTGGGGTGGGCTGGAAGACCTCTCACCTTTGACCGCCGACCACACCGCCATCAACTTCCACCCTGCGGGTATCGAAGGCCGGGATGTTTATTTCACCAACGACACGCTGGTGTACGATGCTTGGAATTACGACTACACGGCCGGCTTGGAGCGCACCAAAGGCAAGCTGATTATCCAGGCCACCAAACTGACCGATGACATCCGTCTTACCGACAAGAGCGTCAGCGGGTTGTTTGCCACGATGGACAGCAACGCCAAGTATGCGGGTGAAACCACTGTCGGCACCACCCACGCATGGGAGGCCCCGATGGAAATTGTCAGCAAAACTGTATTGACCCCGTCAGTGAAGAAGGACGGCTCTGTCTTGAAGGTGAATTTTTACGACACCACGCAACCGGGAACACCCTTGCTTACCCCGAAGGACGTGAAGATAACCATGAAGCGCAACGAGCTTACTGTGCTGCGTTACGTATATGACGAGGTTCTAAAAGATTTCTCCATATTTATCCTCGTGAACGACAATTGGGAAGTGGTACACGGTATGGAGATAGATTAGAAGAAGTAATAGTGACTATAAATACAAGTTTAATTTTTAATGTTATTCAAAATGAAGAAAAGAAGTCTTTTCGTGGCTGCTTATCTTGCAATGGGAGCAGCTGTAATGTTCACATCATGCAGTAATGATGATGACATTATGAATGGAGGCATCGAACAAGGAGTAGAAGATGCCCAAGTCTTGACTCTAAACATCGCAAGTAGCGGTGACGGTTTATCAACACGCGCAGGTCGTCCGTTGTATAGCAATGAGGCAGACCAGAAAATCGACAACATTGCTTTGTATTTCGTAAATGCCGATAACAAAGTAGTTTTAAAGAAGTTGGTGAGCTGGGCAGCTGCTACAGATTACGATGACAACAGAGGACATGGTAAAGAATTGGAAATAGCCCTGAAAGGAAACCAAAAATTAGCCGGAGGAGCAGCTGCAAACGAATCAGTAACCTATACAGTTTATGCGGTAGGTTATTCAAATAATTCAGAATATACCTTCACTCCGACAGTACCTGCTAACGACAAAGGTGCATTTGATGCAAATGCATTAGAAACGTGGGGTCAATTCCAGGTTGCAACAACAGAACCAGATGCTGAAGAAATCTTTGCAGGTTCCACAACGGTTGCGGTTGCAAACGATGGTTCATTTAACCTCTCAGCCAATGGCAAAAAGCAGGCAATCACATTGCACCGTCAAGTAGCCGGTATTACAGGTTACTTCTCTAATATTCCTGTAAGAGTGAACGACAAACTTGTGTCAACGGTTCGTTTGGTCTCAGTAGCCAAAAACACCGTAGCACAGTTCGGACACTTCTATAGCGATTTCACAGAAAACCCAGATAACAAACCGGAAGTTGCCAAATTTATTGTAAATGGTACTACTCCGGCAGCAGAAGAGACAGGTGTAACTTATTCAGATAATGCCACAAAGGCTCACACTGTTTACTCTATCAAATTGGATGAGTGGTTTGTCGTTGCAGATGGTAAAACTTTAGCCGATTGTGATTTGGATGGTGACGGATTCCTTGGTTATAAGGACGTACAAAAGTATATTAAAGACAATAATATTACTGTAACCAAACCTTCTGATTATGAAGGAATTTGGAAAAATCCTCATGGTCGTGAAGCTAAATTTGTCAGAGGCTCCGTATTCAGCGGTAAGTTTGTGATTCCTTTTGAAAAAGTTAAAGATCAAGCTGTAAATACCTTGCAGCTGCAACTGCTTGCAGCAGATGGCACCATTCTTAAATATTGGAACATCAATGCTGCCACAACCCATACAACGAAGACTGACACTGATGAAGATTGGGAAAAAACCGATGCCAGCAAATCCGTATACAACATCTATCGTAACCACATGTACAATGTGGGTATGAAAGCAGACAGCAATCCTACAGATCCTGACAAACCAGTGGATCCAGACAAACCGGACCCAGAAAATCCAGATCCGGATAAAGAAGAGCCGGAAGATTTGTCTAAAGGCCAGGATTTGATTATCCAGGTGAATGACAACTGGGAGTTAATCCACGATATGGAGCTTGACTAATCTCATCATAAGACATCTTTATGGACTCCGGTTCATAAGTCCAATATAATCCGGAAGTTTCCAAGGGCTATGCCCTCCGGAGGCCTCCGGATTATTCTCTTAAAGGAAGCATATCACGATTCCCCGGCAGAAGCAGCTCGGCTCCGGATCAAAAAACAAATCGCTCTTTGGCATCTTGGAACATGACGGAAAACAGTCCTAATCCCAAAAGAAGTTTTCCGTTCCCCTCGTTGCGCCCAAAGGATGGCGCAGCGAGGGGAACGGTCCGTTTATACCCGTACCGTTCCAAGACAAGAAGAAAAACGATGGATGCGAATAATAACCATTCAAAAAATATAAATAAAGATTCGATGAACAAGAAACAATTTCTGACAGTGTGCCTGTCGTTGCTGGCGTGCCTGTTGGCAGGATGCCGGGACGAAATGGCCGAAGTAACGCCTGACGGACATCCGGACGGAAGTATCGTGCTCAGCATCAGTACTGAGAGCAAGGCAGATACCCGTACCGTGCTGAAAGGCTCGCACGACCTGCACCATGTGGAAAAGGTGTATGCAATGCTTTATCAAGGCAACGGCGACGATGCCGCCTATGTGTGTCATCAAATTCTGACTACTCCCGATGGCAAGGAATGGAATCCCAAGGCCGAAGCCGATGGAGGGCAACAACAGACCAAGGAGTTTGCCCTCACCGCTACCCGGGAGCTGGAGAACGGAACCTACACTCTGCTCTGCGTCGGGCTGGACGACCAATCGGGCGAAGTATACGGTCTGAGTGTAGGTAGTACAGGCAATTCACTGCCCGGCTTTCTGGCCGCGGGAAAGAAATTGTCCGATGCCAAGGCCATCCTTGCCTCGGGAAAGAATACACATCAGGCTGAACTGTTTGCCGGATGGTCTGCGTTCAGTTACAACAAGAGAGCAGCCAACTCCGTGGAAGTGGAAATGCGCCGCCGCGTGACGGGCGTGTATGCCTTCCTCAAGGACATCCCGGTGATGATAGGCGGTGATACTCTCAAGGTCCTCCGCCTGGTGATGGAAAATCATCCCAACAGTCGGATAGCCCTTGCACGCAAGGAACTCAAACAAGACATCCCCGATAATCAGTGGACTGATTACGGAGATACTCCACAGACTGACGATGCCTCCAAGGTATTGGCTACGCTGCCCATCAGTTCCATAGCCAAGCCCAACAAAAGCACCGGCTTGTACATGATTGGCACGCAGTATACCCAGGCCGCAGATTTGCCCCCTTTCACCATACTGATGAGCGCATACATCCTGCCCCAAGCCGAAAACCGGCTCAGCATCGAGGCTTATGGCGAAGGTGACAAGCTCCTCAAAACGTTTGCGGTAAAGACAGGTTCCGGCGCAGAGGCCATCGCCTTCCGCCCCAACCACGTGTACCACATCGGCACGCGCGATGTGGACAGTGAACGCCCCGTCTCCTTGGCAGGCGACCGCCTGCAGGTCGAAGTGTCCGAATGGAGCAAGGTGACTGTTGACACGGAATTCCCCTCCGTACCGCTCCATGCCGATGTGGAGTCGGGCACCGGAAAGAACCTCGGCAAGTATATCTATGATTGCATCAATACCATCGACACTCTTGTCATCAGTCCCTCGCTGCTCAAATACAAGTGGAAACTTACCATGACGGATGCCACAGACTATCCGGAGGTGATTCCGGCGGTGGAGCACAACACATCTTGGCTGTATTTCTCCAAAGGCAAGGATGCCGGCGGCAACGACATTTGGGCAAGCGAAGTATCCTCGGATGATTTCTTGGACGAAAAGGGACACGAAAAGGAAGTCCGAATCCCTTTCATCATGAACGACTATGTGGTAAGGCATTACCCTACGATGGACAATAACATCATTGTATATGAAGATGAAATCAAGAACGACTTCCGCACGGCTAAAATCCTGCTTGTCACCCCCGAATCCGGCCAGTCCGATTCTATCTTCATCAACCAGTACAATGCCATTCAGGTGCAGAGCAGACAGCATAATACCGTAGGTTTCAGCCGTTTCGATTTTGGTGTAGTGCGTGACAAAGATGGAGAGGTTGTGGAACAAGGATTCTTGGGTATATGGGGATATCATGGTACTTATTTAGCATCAGTTTATGATAATCAACTAGACGATCGCATAACAGAGGATGGTAAATTCTGTTACGAGGATATAAATAAATTTGAAGATGCTTGGGGTACGGATCAAACGGGGCTAAAAGATCAGCCGGCGGTGCGTTTTTCCCATTATTCTGCCGTCGAATACTATCCCAATACAGCCTCGGGAGTTGAAAATCAAGTAGCGGATGATTTCTGGTACTTGCCTGCCCGGCAAGAATTATACGACTTCTTTAAAGATGTTGTGATGAAAAACAATAGCATTGCCGGAGTTGGCTCCATGACGATAAACACCAATGACAAAAACGAGGGATTCTATTGGAGTGCGACAGCAAATGGAGTAGAAGGTCTTATTCATAGATCATTTTGCCAAGGTCTGAGACCCGATGGAAAATGGTGGGTGAATTTTGATGATGCTTTTGATACAAGAGAACTTAGAGATGAACGGGGTTATGCCCGCCGCGCCCGCCATTATGCTGATTAGAAAACGAAAAAACAAGAAGATTATGAAACAGATACATTATTTAATCCTGACCGCCCTTGTCCTGCTGGGCTTGTCGGCCTGCCACGATGACTTGGCCGTGCGTCCGGGCGGTGAATTGCCGGAGGGCAAGGTGCGCATCGAGCTGGCACATTC
>ENA-OPNW01000813-OPNW01000813.1-human-gut-metagenome-genome-assembly--contig:-NODE-813-length-17815-cov-5.225845_pt1 | contig 17815 bp, 17 predicted proteins | sample MGYA00241540_ERZ501777 | MGnify/ENA primary metagenome ERZ501777 (study PRJEB25962, sample SAMEA2042615) | human gut metagenome | biome: human gut; feature: human-associated habitat; material: faeces...
TTTTCGCATTAATATCAACGGCCTCTTTACTCTTTCCATTTAGTCGGCTTTCTCTTGGATTCCATAACTCCGGAGTACATGACAGCTTGCAGCTGAATTGCGCCATCGTGTTGTTTACCGTTATTCGCCCCATTATCGGAGCCTTTCCGAATTTATCAAGACCGCTCTTTTTCAGGTAGAGCAACACCTTGAATTTTTCTACTTTCATACGCTTATTTTTTAATGGCAAAATTACCTCACACATAAGCGTTCTTTGATATGCAAAATATTGAGAATCAATGAAAAATTATCACAGTGTCAGATTCTTTAATCTTCATTCTGTTACCTCTTCGCTTTAGGTAACTGGACAGCTAACACTCTGGTAACTGAACTACTGCAATACTTTATCCATTTTTGCTTTTTCTCATTTTAGCAAATAACAGAATATCTGCTCATATTCAACTCGTTACGTTTGTATTTCTCATTTCTTCCTCAGTTTACTTCATGTATCCTATTCCACATAAACAGGCACTCATACGCAGTCATACAAATATCTTTAGGCACAGACATCTATACGATTTCAAAAATGCTTACACATAAGAATGTTACGACCACACAAATTTATGCAGATTTGGTCAATTCCAAGAAACGTGAAACAGCAAACAAAATCTCTTTAAAAGAATAAAACTATCGTTTTAAATCATTATAAATTCGTATTATCCGTCAATCACAACAAATCAAATTGATTACATAACAATCCGTGTTTGACCTTTATACTAAATTCTATCATCTTAAAAAATAGATACAATGAGAAAAGAACCTATCACTTTTGACAATCTTCCACAAGCAGTAAGCTACTTAACGGAACAAGTAGAGAAAATTTACCAGTTACTAATGACTATGCAGCCACAAAAAGATGACCCTAAACATAAATTAGTAGACATTGATAAAGCCTGTCAGATAGTCCAAAAGGCAAAGCCTACAATTTATAGACTAGTTCGCACAGGCCTTATTCCGGTTTACAAACGAGGTAAGAAGCTATATTTCTATGAAGACGAACTACTTAAATGGATAGAGACTGGAAAGAAACAAAATCAGCCTCTTACTTATCAAGAACAGTCCGAACAAATACTTCGAGGTATCAGACATAAACCTAAAAATGGATTTAATATATGATGTGTATATTTACGAACGTAAGTCATTGTAAAATATGTTCATTCTTTTCTTTACTGGAAAGCATATTTAGTACAAAAATCATAAAGTGAAATTTATGATTTTTGAATATTTCCCTGTACAAAGATACCACACCCATAAATATTTGTGGTATTTTTGTACAGATTCAGATGACAAGCAATGAAGAAACTTAATTCATACATATCATCTGCTGACATGAAGGAAAAAGGACGTGCTGCTTATTACAAAATGTTGGAAAGTGTACGCCAAGGCGAACTGATACAGATTCGATGAGGGTTGTATGCCAACATTGACCAACTTTCAAACAGCATGATTGACATAGAAGCGATTATACCAGGTGGAATCCTTTGCTCCTGGTCTGCATGGAGCATACACCAGCTTACGACTACTATGCCTCAAGCCTATCATATAGCCATAAAAAGGGACCGAAAAGTAGTAACACCTTCATTTCCCTCAATAGAGCTTCACCACTATACAGCTTCTATACTGGAGATTGGTGTAAGCAAGATGTTTTTGGAGGGTTACAATATCAGGATCTACGACATAGAACGATGCGTATGTGATGCCATTAAGTTTAGGAATAAGATAGGTATGGATGTATGTTCAGAAATCATAGATAACTATCTTGTACGACCAGAACGAAATATAAGTAAATTATTGGATTATGCCAAACAACTCCGAGTGGGCACAATCCTTGAGGATTATTTGCAAGTTAAACTATGAGTGAGGAACAAAATAAAAATTACGGAAAATCAATCTGTACAAAGATTTATCTTACTCAGAAGTTGTAGCATTCATTCTGCAAATGCTTCTCCCGTATTGGAAAAAAATACCACATGAATAATATAGACAATAACATATATGAATTTCCGGAATGCAAGTCCATCATCGTTTCTGGAGATATTCACGGAGATTTCAATCTTCTCGTGAACAAAATGTGCATGCAATATAAGATGGAAAATACGCTTCTCATTGTGGCTGGAGACTGCGGATTTGGTTTTGAAAACAGAGGCTATTATGAAAATATTGTCAAGAAGAACACCAAGCGTATGAATGAGGCGAACAACTGGATTTTTTTCGTCAGAGGTAATCACGACAATCCTGCCTATTTCGACGGTTGTACGTTCAAGTATAAAAGGTTTATTGCCATTCCAGACTATTCCATCGTAAAAGCGTGTGGACACACATTACTCTGCATTGGAGGAGCAATATCCATTGACCGCTCATACAGAATTAACGCATGGGAACAACTACAGAGGAAGTGCCATAAATCATCTCAAGATTTAAGTAAAGGAATCTATGAAAGGAACTATTATTGGCCAAATGAAAAGCCTGTTTTCAATGTTGAACTGCTAAAAAGAATAATGGTAGAACAGATTATCGACACTGTTATAACTCATACTTCACCGTCATTCTGTGAATTACAAAATAAGAACGGGCTTTACAGATGGGCCAATGATGATACACAACTGACAGTAGATGTTCAGCAAGAACGGAATACCATGGATTCTATCTATCATATGCACAAAGAGAACCAAAATATTACCCATTGGTACTATGGACACTTTCACCAGAGTTGGCATAGCAACATTGATGGGATTCTGTTTAAAATGCTTGACATTATGGAGTTCTACGAAATAAGATAATATTTTGCCTTATAGCAAAAATAAAGTTAAAGTCGGCAGTAAATCATTGTTATTACCGACTTTATAACTTTATTCTTGTATCTATCTTTTTATCTATTCTTCTTTATTTCTATCATAAGATAGTATTTGCCTCTCAAAAACCGCAGCAAAACGTTCCTGCTCATTTTTCGCAATTCCCAATTTCGTGGCTAATGTTCTCCATTCCATAACTGCATTCAACACCTCACCGATGATTTGTTGAGCTGTCTCTTTCGGAAGCATATACTCTTCACAAGAATCCAACAATTCTTTCAGATCCGATTTATTGGCATAGCTATTAATCAGCAGACTCTGATGTTCGTTTACGGTAGGATTCATGTCATATGCCGGTGACAGAGTCCATCCTTTGACAGTCAGAAGGAAACCATGATTACGGAAATGATCATCTGTGTTACCGATGCAAATGTTGAATGCCACCCTACGATACAGCTCTTTCAGATTATCTTCCACATTGGTACAGTTTTGAATGATAAAATCAACAATATCCAAATAACCATTACCTGTATTGGCATTAGCTCCATCATTCAACCCCAAAAGTGTCATGGCTGAAGCAAAATGTATGCGTCTACCATCTTCTCGTCTGTCAAATCGTCGGGAAAGCAAAGTATGATATTTATCATTTGTGGAGATTACTCTTGTTTCCGCTGCATTGATCCCTGCTTTTTTTGCCAAAAGATGCGAAATATGTTCCCAAAGACCTGCATCATAATCATCCTTACGGGACGGAAACTTTGCTATACAAAGATTCTTGTTTTCATCAAGCACACTTGCTTTTGGACGTGCTCCACCAAGAGAGGAACCCGGCTGCACCAACTGTGCAATCCACCGCATTTCAGGAAGTTGGTCCTCTTCTTCGCTTTTCTCTATTTCAGAACTGGCTGCAATCAACTCACGTATGTCTGTCAATGGAGGAATGCGCAAGGTTTCGCTTGCATTAATATAGTCTCCATCCATGGATTCTTTGAAACGGAAACCTCCCATACGAGAAAAGTCTTCAATTCCTATAAGATAGTCAAACGAAGAAAGCCTACGCACCGGGCGTTTTTCATCCTTTGCCAAAATCTGCTCTCTACGATTTATCAATGTACGTCCCCACCTGTCTGGAAGAGCATCAGAAAAGCATCCGAAAATATCCTTATCAGGAGCCGTGTACTGCTGACCTGGATAATTATTCAAATCATCACTAAGAAACAGACTACCATAATCCTTTAACCACTCATTACTATAACAAAATCCATAGCTATCAGAACCTCGAAGTGATTCGTAACTTAACTCTCCAACGAGCCTTGGTTCTTTCAGCCAATCGAAATCGGCAAATACATAAAGTTTCTTCATCGCTTATTCTTTTTTGGATGCTCTTTCTCGTTTCTTAAGACTCAAATCCTGCAAGGCCTTTCCCATTGCATCTTCTTTTGCAAGCAGCAGAATATCATCATCCAGCTGAAGTGCATAAAGCACCCTTAGATAAATACCAATTGCCACAGTCGGTGTGCCTTTCTCTATACGTGAAACCGTCAGAGGCGAACAGGTGGCACGTTCGGCTACCTGAGCGACACTGAGATTCCTACGAAGTCTGGCCAGCTTGATCTGCTCTCCAACTATCTGCATCTTCTGCTCTAATTTTCTTGGCAACTTTGTGCCCATTGTTGTTTTTACCATACATCAACCTATCATATAATATGCAAATATAACAATTTATCATTATTTTATGATATGTTGATAGATATTTTATCCCCAAAAAAATTCTAGTTCGAATACTAATACTAAAAACATAATTACGGCGATATCTTCAGCAAGGGGGAAAAAGAAGAATAAAGCAAAGCTGCCCAAGAACGGATTTCGGTCCTACTCTGGCTTAGCTTCGTTGTCAAGTCATAACGGGAGGGCATATTATCGAATATTTCATCGTCTTAAGAATTTTAAAAGTGTCGAAATTGAATCAGCCTTTTTGCCTATATTAATATAATCTTCAAATATGGTTGCGTCCATATTATAGAACTCATCCATATCCATACGAATATCCTGCTCAAGATATATATCTACATCCTTCATATAACGAAGAATGACTTTTGAGGAATTGGCAATCAAATCACACAAAGCTTTTTCCGGTGATGCAATAAGAAATGCATAGTCACCTTTATTCATACTCTTTACTCCTATCGGAAAAGCCTTTCTCGAAATATACTTGTAGTTATAACCGCCGACTGGAGTTTGAAAGCTTCGGGAATGTTTTACAATCATTGATTGATTCACACATACAGCCTCGGGGGATAAGTCCATAATATCGTAGTGCAACAGACATTGAAATATACGAAGGAGTATAGATATGATTGGCAATCAACTCACTCGATAGAATCTTTCCTGAATGTTCTGGGTTAATCACATAAAGTCCCTGCTTCAGCCTGATGATAACCCCTTGTTTTTCGAGCCAGATTACTTTCTTATTAGCAGACTTCAGTTCCGGATATAACGATTCAATGATTGAAGCCGTTACTGGAATGTTTCCTATTTCACTTAATTGTCTATCCACACTGCAATATAGCAATAATTTGAACAATAAAAGAAACAACACTTCTTTTCCTGTTCAAAATATTACTACTAAGGTAATCCTAAAAAATAGCGACCGCCGTCACATAATGCTTACCCCATAAGTAAATTATTACCTAAACTGTCTCACAATTCACCGATTGTAAAAACCTCATAACACTGAAATTTGATTCTTGTATCATAGATAAGACACTCAAAACTCACAAACTTGTTCTTAATTGCAAACCCCATCTACGACATCTCTCAGATGGAGAGACATAGCAAGAATTTTATAACGCGATGCCCAAACTGAATTACAACCAGCAAGTCCAACATCACCTTTAAGTATATAAGAACAAAAGCATTCTTTTCCTCTTTTTTGAACAGCGAAGCAAACGAAATCGTCATTGTTCCCAATGCAGTTTATGAAATTTTGCACATTTGGTAGAAAACCCATGAGTTAAATCATTTTTTAGTCTGCAAATATTTCATTGACCCATTTATCTTTCTCAGGGTTCACTATATTTTCTGGATTTTTTCATAAAAGTACATGATTATAGGTTAGGAATTGCACCGAATTTACCGAACCTGTATGCTTTTTGGATAGAACTAATCCTATTCAATCCCTTGAAATCGGTTAGAGGATACAATACACTTGAACCATCCGGATTCTTTTCTGTAAACCAGACATTATCTTTTCTAAGAAAATCTTCCTCTCCTAACAGTCCGTCATAATGCGTAGTGACCAACAATTGGGCCTGTTCTGATTCTTTCAGAAAACATTCAATGATATGTTCTATCAATTTCGGATGAAGAGAAAATTCGATATTGTCAACAGCAAGAAAAGCATCTTTTTCAAGAATTTTTTGTACTTGAGCTGCCAAGCTAAATGTACGGACTGTACCGTCCGACTCAAGTAGCTCAGGAAACTCATAACAATCATTATTCCCATCTTCAGATAAAACTCTATGCTGATACATGGTATAATTAATCGGTCCCTTTTGCGTTTCCTGTTCTTTAGAAGTAATATTTGAAATGTTGAAATCTGCTTTCTGAAGATACCTCAAAATATAATCTTTTGCAGACTCATTCTTGATTGATTCTTCAGCATAACGATTTAAAGTTGATACTGATACAATAGCTGGCATAACCTGATTGGTCAAATACTGAAAAACCGTCTCTAGTTCCGCAATATGTGTATTCACCTGCATATAGGCCGAAAAAACTGACATGTTATGCAAACACTTCAATGTCATTGCTTCTTTAACAACTTGCGATATTTTGATTTTCTGGCCAAATTTGATAACAGAAACATCATTCTCTGTATTTCTTTCAAAGATAGTAGCAGGTTGTTGACTTGGATAATAAATTAAACTTTCCTTAGCTACGTGCCATCTGTCTAAAGCTACTGAATAGACATAACGAACAGTTTTTTCCTTATTTTTCAAATAGAACGAAATCGAACATTCAGATAAGTGCCTCGAACTCGTTTTATTCAAGAGAAACGGAACTATTTGAATTTGTTCTTTCTTATTAAGTGGAGTATAAGTAATAAATGACTTGATAAAATCACAAACCTTGATAATATTACTCTTACCAGAAGCATTAGCTCCATAAATTACAGCTATCTTCAATAATCTCACACCAGCACCAAAGTCAACAACATGATATGATTCCATTTCCTTACTTCTATCTGCTTCAAAACTTAGTATAGCCTCGTCTCTAAATGAGAACATGTTCTTAAATCTAATCTCTGCTATCATATAAACTTGTTTTCTACAAAAATATAACTAAATATCAATATTTACATATTAGATATAATTATTTGCACCATTTATGCAAATATCGACAACTAACATTTATTCTATTAAATTTATTATAAATCTAGACTGTATAATCATTTAATCAAAATATCACTGATGCTGAATATCTGTCATCTTGAAGTTCTACAATATATATTATGCTATTTTTATTACTTGCGAACTAAAACTATAATTTATAGCATGTCATATAATGAGGCAATAAATTACTCCAATCATCTCAAAATACTCTTAAATGGCTTTATACAAGTCGCTCATAATGAGTGATATTTTCTTTTTCAATACTCCAGAGCTGTTTTTGTTAATTAATATTTTTTTATATTTTTGTATCATATTTGTACAGCGAGACAATTTTCGAATGGTAAATTAAACACTAAATGCCATTGAAGTCACATTCATAGGCAAACTTGAGAAAATGCCCAAATAACATTTTCTACTCCTGTGGCAATGTCATAAGGCTTTTATGAGAATTAATATTTGAGATATTTAGATTTCACATTTACGAATAATGGATATAAAAGATTCAATAATGACTAAATATGATTCGTTCCTCGATACTCTTAAGAGCCAAAGGAATCGATTCATTGAACTTCGTGGAGAAACCAAGGCTTTTGACCAGATAAAGCAGCCTTTTTTGGAGGCTACCATTTCTTCAATAGATAAGTCTATTGAAGAAATTGAATTCTGCAAAAATCATTACATATGGGACAGACTTGTAATTGCATTCTTTGGACAGACCAATGCTGGCAAAAGTACCATAATCGATACTTTTCGAATTCTATTCAATGAAAAGAAGCGTCTTTCTCTCTTAAAAAAGGAAAAATCAGGAGATGGTGTGGATGGTCTCATCGTTGGAGATGGGCGAAATGACTTTACAAAAGTATATGAGGAATATGAAATGACGATTAACGGCATGCCTTTTACTTTAATAGATGTCCCTGGCATAGAAGGTAATGAAAAAGACTACAAGGATGAAATCAAAAAAGCCTTGAACAAGGCCCATTGCGTATTCTACATACAGGGTGAGAACAAAGCTCCGGACGAAGCAGTTGCAAGCAAGATCAAAAAATATCTCAATGACAGGATTAAAGTGTATTCTGTCTTCAATGTAAGAGGTGGCGTCATCAATTACGATGAAAAAGAAGAACGTGAGACTCTATTGAGAAAAGATGTGCCAATCAACGAACGCATGATCCAGGATTGTTTTGAAAAACAACTTGGTTCTGTTTACGGTGGTAATGTTACAGTTCAGGCATTATTGGCTATGTGCTCAAAAGCAAAATTCTCTACTACACGTAAAGACCTCATTAAGCAACAGATTAAACTCACTAAATACTTTGGCACTGCAGAATCCATGTTTACTTTCAGCCGTTTTGACGAGCTTCTGAAAATCGTCTTGTCAAAAGCTTTATCATTCCAAAATGAAATCGCTGATGCAAATAGGAGGAAACTTCGGAAACTAGCAATTGACGCAAGGAATCAGTTAAAAGAAGTCGCATCCAGCCAGGACTCTGCAATTTCAGAGATGGAACAGCAACTACTTGATTTCAAAAAGTATGTGGATACAGCAACTAACAAATGTAAAAGACTGATAATGTCTCAAAGCGAATCTGCAGTTCAAAGTTATTTCACATCTCTAAAGATTAGCATTTATCAAATGATAGATAACGATAAAGTATCCAAAGACAGAGTTAATCACTTGTGCAATATTGTGACTAACAAGCTGAAGATAAGAATTCCCCAAATTATTCAAGAAAATATTATAACGTTGGAAACTAACATATCCAATAAAGCAAAAGAGTTGTCTGAATTGGCAAAGAAGGGTAAATACAGTACAACTTTTGTCAAGTTGGGGGTATCCCCAAATCTTGACAATGCTTTTGATGATCTCGATATTAACATCAAAGATATCGGCAGTCTTGCTCTCGATGTCGGTTCATGGGCACTTGCCTTATCTCCTTTTGGTGGATGGATCGGTGCTGCGGTAGGAGCTGCATTAGGCTTGATACTTCATATTTTGAAAAAAGTATTCTTTAGTGATCATGGCAAAAGTAAGGCAAAGGAAAAGGTTCAGAAAGAATTGGATTCCTGCAAAAGCAAGATTTTGGAAGGACTTCATATTCAATTTCTTCCCCTCTTTTCTAAATTAGATTCACACAAGAATACCATCCAGAGCACTATTAGAAACGAATATGAAAGTCTAACCGAATTGTCTACTATAGTAGACAATGATCTAATTGAACTACGTAAGTATATAAACATTCAAATTGGGTAACATATGAAATCATACACTTATAACAAAAAAGATTTTGAAAACAAGTTAGTGGCATTAGATACCATCTTATATTCAAATGAGGATCTGGATATTGACATTCTTACATTAAAGAAAAAAGTCCATGATGTAATGGAGAGCCTACAGGCTGACACAATCAAGATTGTTCTGTTAGGGTCATATTCAGACGGAAAGACAAGTACAGTCGCAGGACTTCTAAGTAAAGTAGAAGATAACATGAAGATTGATCCTGATGAGTCTTCGGACGAACTCGTGGTATATCATCCTTCCAGCTTGAAAAAAGGCTTTGAGATTGTTGACACTCCAGGATTGTTTGGAACTAAGGAAAAAGAGATTGATGGTAGCAACATCAAGTTATCAGAAATAACAGAACGTTATATCTCAGAGGCGCATATCATCATGTATGTGACTCATGCCGTCAATCCAATTAAGAACAGTCATATTCCAATTTTGATGAAGGTTATTAAAGATTACGGAAAAATTGATTCTCTCATCATTGTTCTAAATAGAATGGATGAGACAGGTATCGACATGTCTGATGACGAGGACTATGAAAACATGAAGTCTATAAAAGTTGCCAATGTCAAGAATCGTCTCCAGTCATCAATAGGTTTAACCGATTCCGAATTAGACAGACTGTCAATCGTATGCGTTTCAGCTAATCCAAAGGCGAAAGGACTGAATTATTGGCTGGATGAGAGCCATATAGATAGGTACAAAGAACTGTCAAGGATAGAAAATCTTCATGACGCTATATCTAAGGTTGTTGATTCTTCTGATGTTGAGAATCTAAAACTGAGTCAAAACGTAGCTGTGATAAAAGATCTGGCTCAAAGGGCATATTCAGAATCTGTTCTTGCAGTGGCTCCTGTAAAAATTGCCTTGAAGAAGGCGAGAAAATCTCATGAAGTCCTAAAGACAGATTTGGATACACTTGAAACGGAACTCAAGGCATCTAGAAAGCAAATAGCAGACTCTCTTGATGAATATAGACGTAGCCTTATTGGGGATATCAATGGTGCTACAAGTATGGAAACTCTGGCGTCTCTTCTTGAATCCAAGATAGGCTTAGCTAATAAATCCATCGACTATCATCTTGTTACAAGCCGAATTGAGCGAATGATCAGCGATAATGTTGAAGCCAATGAAGGTTCTGTGAAATCATGTGCTCAGGCTTTTGAGAACTCTTACAACATGCAGGATGACATGTTTAAAGAAGCATTCAAGAAAGGAATTGGTGGATTGAAAGAAGTCAAGGTAGATGGAAAGATGGTTCTGAAAATTCGTGATGCCCTCAAGATCAACCATAAGTTCAAACCATGGGGTGCAGAGAAACTTGGCAAGAATATTGGCAAATGGGCTGGACGTATTGGTGCTGCTCTTCAATTCATTATGGAAGCTGTTGACTGGATTAAAAGCTACAAGGAGAAGGCAAAGAGAATTGAGTTGCAGAAGAAAATCAAAACGGATATTGAATCTATTTTTAACGATGTATCCATGATGATGATTAATAACGAGACATTTTACAAGAACTTCTTCCCTTCATTCATCATTTTAAGAACAACATATCAGGGACGTCTTGAAGAGTTTGAAAAACTCAACAATAAAATATCTAGATATGATAAATTTCAGCAAGATATCAAACATTGGTACGGTGACGATATCATTGATGTAGAATATGAAGAAATCGACTAATATAGTCATGGTGACAGAGCCGAATAAGTATATGTAAAATTCTATAAGAATAAAAAGGGTTTTCTTCACCAATATTCAATATTCTGAGGCAGTATATATCCGAGATAATTTTGTATATATCAAAAATTAGATAGATTCTTTTTACTAACAAATAACAGTATATACGATTTTCAGCAGGGAAAAAAGTAAAGCCCTTCATCAACCAGAGCAATAATCTGACTGATGGAGGGCTTTCTACAAGTTTAAAGTTTAGATTTACCCATGTATATATACATGTATCTTAAACTAAACTTACTTGACTGATTCAGCCATACAACAGGATAAGCCATTGAGTTTACAAGTTTAATAGAACTCATATATGTATATATGAATTGATAAACTTATTTATAAACTTCATCCCTAAGCAGAAAGTAAGTTCTTTATTCCTTTGCTGAAAAATCATGTAGCATAAATTTCTACCATATGCAGGATCAACATAACGTACATCTTTCTGAGAATCTGAAAACCTGTATATATGTGAATACCTTTTTCTCCTTGCTGAAATAATTGGCGACTAAATAAACACAGATGAGATATTGAGAAATATTTTCGATACATATTATGCGAAATAATTGATAATTACCTAATTTTGCAAAATATAGATGCATATTAGAGATAAATTCATTCGCATCTGTGTTATTAAATATTAAACTCTAATAAAATCACATCTAAATCAGGAAAGTGATGAAAAAATTGAAACTTATAAGAAAATCAGAACCGTTCATATTTCCAAATGGATAGAAACGTAAAATTTAATGGCTCAAATATGATTCAATTAGCTGTATCAAATTGAGCATCAGACTGTTTATATAACTGTGTGGGTAAGTAGCTGAATAAAGAAGATTCAACCAGCGATTACGCACTCAGATTGCAGGTCTACAATATAAAATACTGATAATCAATTATATAAGTTATTTTAGCTAGTAAGTGGAAGTAATGGCTCAAATACGAGCCAAATAGCCATTAATTATCTGACAATCAACTATATAACAAATGTGTATTGGTAAGTAACTTGTGAAAACAAAAGAAAGCAACATTTATATAGTACATAATAAACTGATTTACAACTACTTAAACTCCTATTTCCAACAATAAAATCATGGCTCAAATACCATTCCAATACAACCCAACTAACTGACATACAGATTACTAACATCTTTGCATCGGTAAATAAAGTACTCTAAACAACTCAAAACATCTTCAAATAACTTATAATAAGTCCCTCATTTTGAGGGACTTTTATTTTTTAACACTTCCGAGTAGCTTTTTGTTGTTTCAAATTATTGCGACTATTTTTGTACCGTATTTGAACCGCGATGGAATTTAAAAGCGGTGCGATTACGACTAAATGACATTGAAGTCACTTCCTTGGGACACCCTGGGAAAATGCCCAAATGACATTGAGAGCACAAGCTGGGACACCCTGGGACGTGGTGGGACACCTTGGGACACTTTTGGGTGACTTCGTTGGCGAAACTATCACGAATATCAGAAACGACAATGGAGATACAGAAACGATGTAAGTACTGCGGAAAGCTCTTTATTGCACATACATTGGCTACTCAGTATTGCTCACGTCAGTGTAATGGCAAAGATTACAAAAGAAAGATGCGAGAGAAGGAAATTTCAGACTATCTTGAGTCAAATCCTCAGGATGTGCCTGCTGAAGTTTCCTCCCAAAAATCTGTTCTCGAACAAAAGAGATTCCTTACTCCGAGAGAGGCTGCCGCTTATCTGGGAATCGGAAAATCTTCGGTCTACAGAGAAACTTGCCAGTGGGCTTATAAAAGCCGTTCAGATGAAAGGAAAGACTCTTATCAGACGGAAAGATATTGACGGTTTGTTCGATCGGACAAAAGAATATCAGACACGAACAGGCAAGATTCATGAGAAACGGGAATATTACACAGTCAGCCAGATTGTAAATAAATTCCATACTACCCGTCGTGCTGTATGGAATCGTTGTGAGAAGTATGGCATTAAAAAAGTGTATCAAGGGCGAAACACCTTCTATGACAAAGCTCTTGTGGATATACACTTTGCAGAACTGATTGCTGAAGTGGATATGAATGACTATTACACAATAGATCAAATCATGGAAAAGTTCAGTATGAGCCATGCTGCTGTGCTTTCTTTCGTTCAAAGAAATGATATTCCTCGTATCACACAAGGACGTAAGGTTTACTACTCACGTGCGCATATTGATACCTTCAAAGGTGAAAGAGAGAATGTTGATCCGCTTTATTACACCTATAAGGATATACACGAAAAATACAAATTAAGTAAGGACCAAATCAATTATTATGTCCACAACTATAATATCCCAAACCATAAGCAAGGCCGATTGACAATCGTTGAACGAAATAGCTTTGACAGGATTGTAGAAGAAAGAATGAGTACAAGCTTTCTTGATAAAGAAGTTGAGAAAAGAAAAAAACAGAAGAAGACCGATAAGGTTCCTGACGGCTATATCTCAATCAAACAGATTGCTGAACAATATGGTATTACAGAGAAAGCTGCCCAGGCGAAAACCCGTGAAGGGAAACTGGAAAAGCTATTCATCAAACATCGAAACTACTTTAATGCAAATGCCGTAGAACAGTTGTTCAACCGTGATCCGGAAAAGTTCGATGTTCCTGAAGACTATATAACTGCACAGAAGATTGCCGAACGGTTCAAGATAACAGTTCATCATGTACATGGTAGAACAAGGCAAGCCAAAGTTCCGAGAATAACTATCAAGCACATAAACTTTTACGAGTTAAAAGCTGTGGAAGAGTTATTTGGACATCGCGTCCCTGTTTCAGAATCTGTTGAAGGAGATTCTATCGAATGGATTACAGGAGAACAGATTGAAGAGCTTTATGGCTTGTCTACTGCAGCCAGAAGAACTTTGGTTTCCCGTCACAAGATACCAAGTAAAAAGGTTCATGAAACTACATTCTATTCAAAAGCAGATGTTGAATATGCGAGAAATCCAGGACTCAAAGATCAGAAGGACTATTATACAGTTGAACAAATCAAAGAGAAGTTCGGATTAAGCCGAGAAGAAGTTTACAGTCTGGCCCGATACAAAAATATACAGAAGAAACGTGATGGAAGGTTTACTCTGTTCTTGAAGGAAGATGTCATCCGGGCTATCCATGAGCGTAAACAGTAAACTTATTCTAACTTACTCTGTAATTACTCTTTATTATCAGTAGTAAGCAGAGAATCATCTTTGATATTTGCCATTAAATAGAAACAAATTATAAATTCCCACAGATATGCAGAATTGTAAGAAAGTAACATTAAGACTCCGCCATTGTAAGCATGGCAAAATGTCATATTATCTCGATTACTATCCACCTTATCGAGACAAAAAAACGATGAAAACCATACGTCATGAATATTTGGGTATATACATTTACGAGAGCCCCAAGAATTCACATGAACTTGCTTTCAATAAAACTATGGAAGAAAAAGCAGAAATCATTCGATGCCGAAGATTTGAGGAAATCATCAATGAACGGTATAATCTTTATGACAAGCAACGTCTGAATGAAAGTTTCATAGATTATTATGAGAAAGAAGCCAAGAAGCATAATCAGAAGTGGATATATGTATGCAAACATTTCAAGAACTACGTGAACGGGAAATGTTCCTTTGGAGAAGTTGATGTGGAATTATGTCAAGGATTTGCAGAATATCTCTTAGAACATGCTCAAAGCATGCGAACTGGCGAACGACTTTCCAATAATTCGATTGCCGGATATTGGTCAACATTCAGAGGATTCCTCCGGATTGCATACAGGTCCAGATTGATCAATGAGAATATAAATGACTACCTCGACCGCATAGAATACGAAGATACATTAAAAGAAAGTCTGACTTTACAGGAGATTTACAAGCTCTACAACACAGATTGTAAAATAGATGTATTGAAACGGGCATGTTTGTTTTCTTGCTTTACTGGCCTACGTTTCAGTGATGTGAATGCATTGACTTGGGAGATGGTGAAAGAATATGCTGATGGAAGTAAGTATCTTGATTTTCTGGCTGTAAAGACAACGAAACAGAATATTGTTCCTATTAATGATGACGCATTGCATCTGATGGGTAGAAAAGGAACTGGAAAGGTATTCAAAGGATTGTTTTACTATATGACTCAAAAAGTAATGCACGAATGGTTGAAGGCTGCTAAAATTAAAAAGCACATCACCTTCCATAGCTTTAGGCATATCAAATCTTATTACTCATTGAGAACAAGGGAATTACAAAAGTTTTCAGATTGATAGGTAACAATATAGAAACAAGCAGATTTCTATATTCCGCAATGTCCTGCACTAATCAAAAGAACGCTTTTTCCATTTGTAAAAGTAATGATTTTATTTGAAACCAGCAAATAACTTTTTCGCTCAGATTACATCTTACTTATATTTTCAAGATAGGTTGATAAACCGCGCAATTGAAGTTCTACAGACTTTTTCCCTGTTTGTAATTCCTGCTGTAATCTTGCCATCTTTTTCTTATAACCCAATGGAGGAAGAAGCCGATTATTTTGACATATTACTCCTGTCACAATAGGGTTCTTTGTTTTATAATGCGTTTTATTATGATTTATGGCAAACCCACTTTCTCGAATAAGAGATAAAAATAAAGGTAGTAAACTTTTAAAATCTATTTTGCTGGATAAGGTTATATCATCTACAAACATTGTAAATTTAATATGGTTTTCTTTCGCTAGTTGGGCTATCTTTTCGCCCGTGGGCTTAAATACCAAATTGGCAATGAGCGTTGAGGTAGGAATTCCTTGTGGAACTTGACGCTTTATTGTGGTCAGCTTTGTTAAAATCCGTGCAATAGTTGGAGTACACCCTTCTCTTAAAAACATTTCAAAAACTTGTTTATGTGAAATCGAAGGGAAAAAAGATTTTAGGTCAGTTGTAAAGATGAATTTATTCCCCTGATGATAACGTGCATTAAGAACATTATTTTTCCCTTTTACGCCGCCATAGACATAATTAGGAATTTCTGCTTTTTCTGAAATGAACTTATATAAACGGGTTTGCACTGTTTTTAATAATCCTGTGGAAGAGTTTATTTTACGGAAAGTCGGCTCACCATTTTCTAATTTAGGCTTTCCAGTAATTTTATCAACTTTTTCTCTCTCAAAGGAATAATAAAAACTTTCAAGGTTAGCAAGAATGTACTCTAGCTGTGTTTGGTCAACACCAAGAATGTATAATAAATGTTTATTGCTCGTTATCATATAAAAAAGAAATTAGAGAGCAGACTATAACAATTCAAATAGCGATTTTACCAATTCCCCGAAAGGTTTGATGGCATTGAACAATTGGACTAATGCTTTTAGTAGTTTTGTAAGAACAACCATATTCATTGTCCACTTTTTCACATAGCTTTTCTGTGTCACAGTCCCTGAAGAACAATGGAGGGATTTCTTTTTAGCCTTCCCTCTCTTTGAAGGCTTCTTTTTATTTTTCTTTGTCATAATAGAAAATTTTTAGTTCGGGCAATATCGCCACGTGCTAAAATCAATATGACCAAACTAAAATTTGCTATAAACATTGTCTCCATTGCTCTCTAGTTTCACGTGCTAAAAAATAATATGCACAAAATCAGAACAGATGATACATAAAGCCATACGATATAGACGGATAAGAGCATACAAGGTCGTTTGCGTTATCGTCTTTCGTGAACTTACATCTCCCCGATTAACCAATCGAATTGGTGCGATTTCTCGCTTTAGATGATTAGCAAAATTTTAGCAAAAAGCCTTCTTCAGTCACTCAAAGAACTAATACGAATGCAAAATTAGCACTATTCTCTCGTATGACCAAAATTATTTCTATGAAAAACGGAAAATATTGTCGTTCCCGCCTATGAAATCCGATGCAGGATTGATATGCAATTCCACAAGCAGCAGAATATACCAATCGCCATAAGTTTATTGCACCATCCCTTTGTTGCTTCATTACTACGTTGATAGGCGAATGTATTGTACCACCGATTTGTATCATTCAAATTCCATCCCTCTAAATCCGCACCCCATTGCTGATACTTTTATTTGAAGTTTTGCTGTTGTAAACCAGTACGACAACACAACAGCAAAACAGTAAATCAGCGCATCATTGGAACTATGTTGTTGCAAACCAGTATAGAATAAATTTTCTGAATATTCGCTTCTGTTCATCATCGTTTTTGCAGACCATTGGTTCGATGCGTTTGCAAACAAACGAAGATGTATTTGCCTAAAATTGCATCTTTCTATTGTTCTAAGGCGGATTTTGGCTGTAATATGGCACATATTGGCATCGAATTGACGCCATTGTCTGCATTTCGAGAAAGTGAAAATCCGGCTTTCGTTCCCTGTGTCCTCAAATAAGGTTCGGACTTATAACTGACCTTATTCCAGTTTTTCTTTTGGGCAGCTTGGGCATCGGGAAACGATGCTTTGGAAGTCGGAATAACAGCACAAATTCCAATCCGTTTGCTGACGGATTTTTGCTTTCACGAGAAAGCAGCAAGGTGTCCTTCGGGTTACCCGAAGGCTTTTCGGTTACTGCCGAAAATGGCAGCAGCAA
>ENA-OPNW01000815-OPNW01000815.1-human-gut-metagenome-genome-assembly--contig:-NODE-815-length-17800-cov-1.886560_pt1 | contig 17800 bp, 12 predicted proteins | sample MGYA00241540_ERZ501777 | MGnify/ENA primary metagenome ERZ501777 (study PRJEB25962, sample SAMEA2042615) | human gut metagenome | biome: human gut; feature: human-associated habitat; material: faeces...
CTGCCGGATCCTGGAATACCATCTGGATGTTACGGATGACTTCACGATCCAGAGATTTTGGGATTTTCCCGGAAATACGCACACCTTTGTACAAAATCTCTCCGTTTGCCAATGGGTTGACACGGATGACTGCACGGCCGATGGTTGTCTTACCGGAACCGGACTCTCCTACTAAGGAGAATGTTTCTCCCTTGTGAATATCAAATGTCGCATTTTTTACAGCGCGGACAGCGTTATCGCCCTTGCCAAAAGTAATATCTACATTTTTTAAAGATAATAATACTTCTTTACCATTTTCATCAATCGGACCATGCTCTGGTAAATGAGAAGCATGCTCCTGGTTTTCTGTGTTTCGATTTAGTTTAGACACGATCTAAATCTCCTATATATTGAATGCTTTAACAAGTTTCTCATGAATGTTCTGGATTCCTTCCGGTTTTTCAACCTTTGGAGCATCCGGGTGTAACAGCCATGTTTTGGCGTAATGCGTATCTGTTACTTTGAACATTGGTGGTTCCTCTAAGGTATCGATCTTCATACAGTATGGGTTACGCGGTGCAAATGCATCGCCGACGATACTGTTGTAGAGCGAAGGTGGTGTACCTGTGATCGAGTAAAGAGTTGTATTTCTCTCAGCCAGCTGTGGCAGGGAAGAAAGTAATGCCCATGTATATGGATGACGCGGGTCATAGAATACCTCTTCTACCGTACCAACCTCTACAATCTGTCCTGCATATAAGACTGCAACACGGTCTGCGATATTGGCAACCACACCTAAGTCATGTGTGATGAATACGATTGTATAATTGAATTCTTTCTGTAAATCCTTTAACAGTTTTAAGATCTGTGCCTGAATGGTAACATCAAGCGCTGTGGTAGGCTCATCACAGATTAAGATCTTTGGCTGACAGGACAGTGCGATCGCGATAACGATACGCTGTCTCATACCACCGGAATACTGGAATGGATAATCATCAAAACGTGCTTCCGGATTTGGGATACCAACCTTGTCCATCAGATCAAGTGCACGAAGTCTTGCCTCGTTCTCGGTACAATCCTGATGTTTCATGATGACAGATGTGATCTGTTTTCCAATCGTGATAATTGGGTTTAAGGATGTCATAGGATCCTGGAATACTGTAGCAATCTTCGTACCACGGATCTGGCTCCAGTCTCTTCCATCTTTGATATTTGCAAGGTTTAAGATACATGTTCCATGTAATCTCTCACTGTTCTCATCCAGATATTTTACGCGGAATGTAACTTTATCAAAAACAGCATTTCTCTGCTCTTCATCATTCAGATCCACGCCAAGCTGCATTGCCTCTTTTAATGCATCCAGCAGCGCATTGTTCTGCTTCATACGCTTGCGGAAACCAAAACGTCCGACAGAAAGATATACCTCTTTTGCAAGGATCTCATTTCTCGCTTCTGTCTCTGCTGAGATCGCTTCGCTGACTTCCTTCGCATGTTTTGCCTTAAGCTCTGCCATCTTCCTATCAAATTCCTGATTGTATGCGGTATCATGTGCCAGACTATTTGCACGCTCTTTTACCTTCTGCTCATGCTCTTTCTCGAATGCCTTGATTTTTGTATCCAATTCGGAGATTTTCTTTCCAGCCTCTTTGATCTTATCCTTCTCTTTGGATGAATCGTAAGTCTGTTTCAAGTTGAAGGTATTCGTTCTCTCATGTTTTAACTCAAGGAGTTCTTTTTCATACACTTCTGCTTCTTCCTGGCTTATATCGGCTCTTCTTCTCTTTTCAGACTCTAACTCAAGGATTGCTTTATAAGTGTCTGCACCAAACTCCAGTCTGGAATACTCGTCTAATTTTTTCTTATTCTCTGCGATGACTTTCTTTGCATTGTCATTTAATTTTACAACAGTGTCGGAAAGCTCCTCATCACTGAAAATAATCTTGCCGTTATCAATAAATCCGTTGCTGTCTAACATTCCTGCAAATGTTTTTGTAAAAACAGATTTACCGGAACCGGACTCTCCTACGATCGCAATGGATTCATTCTCATAAATATCCAGTGACACTCCACGGATAGCAGTAAGCACCCTGCCCCTCACATGGAATTTCACGATCAAATCTTTTACTGATAATAATACTTTTCTATCTTCCATCTACCTAACCTCTACATGTGTGTTCTCGGATCAGATGCATCACCAAGGTTCTGTCCAACGACATATAAAACAATCGTGATGATAGAAGCAACGACTACCGGGCTCCAGAACTCGAACTGCCAGCCAGGGGTAAGCATCGCACTTTCTGACTCGTAAATCAATCTACCAAGTGACATATCTGACATACCCATACCGATATATGCTAAGAACACCTCATAAGAAATATAGGAAGGGATCTCTGTTGCTGCCAGTGTTACAATAACAGATGTCATAAATGGAAGAATATTCTTCATTGCGATCTTAAGTGTACTCGTTCCCAGACATTTGGATGCAAGGTTGTACTCTCTGTCTCGGATGATCACTACCTGTGTACGGATAAAGTATGCGATTCCAAGCCATCCGGTAATGGTCAGCGCCAGTACCATGGTCCAGAAACCAGCTTTAAACAACATAACCATAACGGCGATCAATAAAATGTATGGAATGTTTGCAAGAATGTTATATACCTCCTGCATAAAAACATCCACTTTCTTTGAAAATCCCCAGATAGATCCGACAACAACACCAACGGAAAGGTTGATCGCTGCACAGATAAATGCAAGGGAAATGGAAATCCTTGATCCAAACCATACAGCATCGAATGTGGACTGTCCGGCTGCACCGGTACCTAAGATCCAGTGAATGTTCATTCCCAGACGTTCGATCGCTGCAGATGGTGACAAGTGTTTAGTTGTCGCATCCATTAAGTTACCAAACTTATCATATTCCACAAATAATGGGTAAAGGTAAGTGAATGCGATCAACACACCCAGAATCGCCAAAATAATAATATTAATCTTTTTCTTAAAAAATACACGGAATACAGAATGCCAGTAAGAATATCTTGGCGCTGTAATCTTTTCTGATTCCAGATCACTGTGGTCTACCGGAGCGAATAATTCTTCCTCCGGCATACCGAACTTTTCTAAATCCTGACTCATTTCTAATTACCTGTCCTTTGTTGAGAATGAAATTCTAGGATCAACCATTGCCATTAGGACATCACCTAAAATAAGGGATGTGACTGTTAAAATCGCATAGAACAGTGTTCCACCGACAATAACACCATTATCATATTTGTTGATAGCCTCTGTTAATAAGTTACCAATACCTGGAACGACATACACACGCTCTGTGATGATTGCTCCTGTCAATGCTCCAAGCACTGCCGCAGGGATTCCCTGAATGATCGGGATCGCTGCGTTCTTCAAAATATGTCTGGTGAAAATCTCACCCTCTGTCAGACCACCGGATCTTGCGAATTTGACATAGTCCGAATTCATCTGGTCGATCATATAACGTCTTATCCACTTCATCAGATTTGCTATGGATGGAAGTGCTAACGATACGATCGGCAATATATACATCAGTCTGCTCGGCGATTCCATATCAAAGGTTGTTGGCAGACCAAAGCTTCCGCCGATCGCCTTGAACAGGAAAATATACGCAAGTGATGGTACTGCGATAATAAATACAATATAAAGCGTACCGATCTTATCGACCAGTCTGTCTTTCTTTCTCGCCATAAGGATGCCCAGCGGCACACCGATCAGATAAGACATGATAACTGCGATCAGTCCGATCACAAAGGAATAACCCACTTTGGATTTTCCTGTTTTGTATGTTGCAACATTGGTGTAGTCATCTTCATAACGGTCTGCATACAATAAGCTGGATTCTCTGGATCCCTGCATATAGGTTGCAGTGTGCAGATTGTCCGCACTCTCCTCCACAAGACCGGTTGGATAGGTGACAGTTGATTTTATATAAGATCCCTGATGGCTTGTCATCGTACTGAATACATCCACTCCCTGATTTACCGTGTAGGATGTTCCAAGATTGATCGTCACAATATTCTGATGAACAAACGGAAACTTGGAATCAAAATACAGTAAATACTTGTGTGTTGTACCATTGCCAATGATCGCCGGTGAGAATTTTTCCCCACCATAGACAGGATCATGTAACGTAAAGGTGAGACCTCTCTCACCTACGATGTCTTCTACATTATTAATATCATCAATTGTTATTAAATTTGCAAAATATTTTCCCATACGGGATGCCAATGGGACATCTTTATACGCAAAAAGCTGCTGCTGGCCACCGTCGGCATACTTCTTCTTGTTCATCATGACGGCGTCTTTGCGGACTACCGTGTATCCCTGAGACTTATAATACTTTGTGAATTTTTTGACATATTCACTGACCTGCTCAGAATCCTGTGCCTTGGTTCTTCCGAAACCAACCACTGCAGATCGCTCTTCCTCTGTTAATTCTCCACTGCTTACAAGTTCATTCAGCCAGTCAGAGTAGGTGACATAATCCAGATAACCATAATCTTCCCATTTAGAGTATTTATAGGCAACTCTTGCATTATTACTTGTATGTGAATATTTTGTATCCCCTGCAAAAACAAGGTTTCGGTCTAACATTGTGTAGATCATGATCATGACCAGCGCCACAACGATCACGATAGACACCAGTCCATGTAATATACGTTTTAATAAATATTTTGTCATAATTGTTCACTCATCAATAGTGCAGGGGAGCGGGGAATCCCCGCTCCGATGCAGTGTTGTTATTTCGTAGATACGATTAATAAATACCGATAGATTTGATCATGTATCCGGCATATTCTGGCTGGAATGTATCCAGATAAGATGCAGGATCACCATAGTCAGGACCCCATCCGGATAAGTCACAGAAGTCATAGTTCATTTCGTAACCATAGTTCATGTAATATCCGCTGTAGTACCAGTCTGTGTTATCTGCTGCTGCAACTAAGTTTACCTGGACAAGTCCCTGTGTAGAAGCTTCAATAGACTGTTTCAGAGAGTTTGCTCTGTTTGTAAATACTTCACTGGAAGAAGCATATACAACATCCATCTGGATTGGGTTGTCAGCATCGATCGTAAGACCATCTGCTGCTAACTCTTCTACTGCCTGAGTCATCTCTTCCCAGGAGTTATCTGCATTGTACCATCCGTCATATCCGTCGGAAGAACCGGCACCCTCGTTAGCTGTTGGATCCCATGCTTTGATCTTCACACCGTCAGCATCGATCTGATCCTGTACAATCTGTCCATAGTATGTTCCAGCCGGATATGTTTTTTCTGTTCCGTTGATATCAACTGTTACTTCTTCTTCCAAAGTAACAAAGTTACCCGGTGTGTAAGAGTTTCTCATAGAAGCATATTTCAGATCATCACCAACCTGCTGTGCAAGATAAGCACCACGATCCAAGCCCATGGCAAGTGCTCTACGGAAGTGGACGTTCTGCATAGCCTGTTTTGTTCTTGCAGCATCTTCCTCTGTCTGTGAGGAAACTGCTTTTGTTGTATCGTTTGCGTTTGCAAACTGATTACGGTTGATATTAAAGAATCCGCTGTATGTTGTTGCATCTGTAAGTGCTACATATGCATAATCATCAAAGTTTCCATCCGCTTTTGCTGCTGCAACAGAAGCTGTGTTAAGACCTGTTCCATCTACAACACCTGCGATTGCATCGTTATATGCTTTTGTCGCATCAGAACCATCATTGTATACCCATGTCAGTGTATGGATATTGATGTGATCTGCATTCCAGTAGGACTCGTTAGCCTGGAATACGATTGTGTTCTTGGATGTAAAGTTCTTAACAACGTATGGTCCGCAATATGCGATAGAATCAGAATCCTTACCATATGTGTAATCTGCTGCATCCGGATCATACTCAACACCAAACTTACCACCCATGGATTCATAGAAGGATCTGTTCATTGGAGCAAATACGTTGTAACCGAGCATTGTTGTGAAGTATGTGCAAGGAGCTTCCAGATCATACTCTAATGTGTAATCATCAACCGCTTTTACACCGACCTGTGAGAAGTCTGTTACTTCACCGGAGATGTACTGGGATGCATTTGTGATGATACCTTCGATCAGGTACTCAAGACCACCCTGGGCATCCATCATATGCTGCATTCCGGCAACAAAGTCATCTGCTGTCACATCAGCAACTTTTCTGCCCTGGGAATCAACCCATGTAGCACCTTTGCGAAGATGGAATGTGTAAGTTAATCCGTCATCAGATACTTCATAGCTCTCTGCTAATGCAGGCTGTAAAGTTCCCTCTCCATCATACTCCATTAATCCATCGTATGTGTTCACGATTGCTTCAGCATCTACAGCCTGAGAAGTTGCAAGAATATCCCATGTGGTAGGATCCTGTGTATATAACTGATAATTATAAGTATCTTTGAGCGTGTAACCCTGCTCCTCTAAGTAAGATTTTGCCCATGCTTCATACTCACCTGTTCCTTTTAACTCAGCCCATTTTGCTCTCATTGTGCTGACATCGGAAGCTTTGATCAGCTCTGTTGTGACAACTGCATTATGGTATCTGTCCATATCGTTGCCCCACAGTGTATAGTCAAATGTGTAAGGAGCTACACGTGAGATGGAATAGTTACCACCCTTTGACTGTAATGGAAGCATAACGCCTGATTCCATTAACTTTGCTTCTGCGATTGCTTCAAGTGCAAATTTCTCAGAAACGGTTTCAGCTTCATCAGCTTTCTGGTAAGCTGCCCAAAAATCACCGAGTTCTTTGTCATACAGCTCTGCAGATACTTCTTCATAATTAGCCGGAGCTACTGCTTCTTCGCTGCTGCCTGATTCTGTACCGGCTTCTGTGTCTTCGACAGCATTTGCATCATCTGCGGCATTGTTCTTATTGCCACATGCAGTCATGCTGACTGTCATAGCAAGTACAAGCATAAGGCTTACTACTTTTTTCTTCATAATATTTCCTCCTGTAGAAATAATCTATATAAACGCTTATGCGCTTATAACATAGTTTTTCCTGTTTCTCTGCGGTAAAAAACGTATTCTGATCCGGGCTTTCAATTTCAATGTGTTATCATTGCGCCACGTTATCGTGCTAAATTATTTTTTTACAACCAAAAAAAGTGCCAACAGACTTTTCCGTCTATTGCACTCACTAGATACAAGTGTCTTTTTCCCGCGTACAACACTTCTTCTATTATACATGCATCTGCGATTTTGTCAATAGTTTTTCTTTTGTCACTTTCTTCCTTATACACACGTTTTATCATATATTTTCCCGCTGTTTTCTCTCCCATCGTTTCTTTATTACAGCTTAATTACAGCTTATTGCAATGCCTCTGTCTCCTCATATCTCTTTAAGCTTTTATCGCTTTACTTATGTACTGTATTATCTCGATATCAGAGTATTGCCTTAATATGTATTATACAAAGCAGTCGACATTTGTCAATAGAAATTTGTTTACCAAGAAACATTTTTCTCGTTGACATAGTAAAAAAAGAGCAGGGATGCCCCATATTAGGGGCCTTTCCCTGCTCTTTGTCTCTATTCATTTTCCCGACTAACTTTTACAGACATCCGCCTGTCAAAATCTGTTATCTATTAAACGCCTTTTTTTCGAATTTGTCAACCAGCTTTTCCATACATCCATCTTCAAAAGGACTATTTAACCCTGCTTCCACGATCACATTGGTAAAGAAATCACGTGCGGAAAGATTACAGAGTTTATAGTAATTCTTCCATGCTTTTTCAAAGTCTTCATCCATCATGACTTTGAACTGCATCGCACACACACTTGCAAGACAGTAATCAATATAATAGAACGGGCTGCCAAAAATGTGCGGCTGTTTCTGCCAGAAGCCGCCTTCTTTCTCTTTTTTCTCTTTCTTATTCTTTTTCTTTTTTTTATTTTTCCCATTGGAAGCGGTTTCTTCTGCCTGTGCCGGTATGTCTTCCTGCTCTGTAAGTTCTGGAATCTTATCTGCCACTTCTTCCTGCGGATTCATTTCCGATCTTGCAAAATCACCGATGGAATCAGTTTCTTCCAAAGGTTTTCCATCTTGATCAGAAGAAAGCATATCCCCCAGATCCGATAAATCCTGATCTCCGGAAAGCATATCCATAAGATCCGAATCCGAAAGCCCTGACAGATCCAGTTCTCCATCCTCTTCTTTTGGCAGATTGCTGTCAAACGTTCCGACTGCATCATCAAGTGTATTCACCTCGAAATCATCCTCATCGGGTGGTATTGCAGTTTCCAACGGACTTTTCCCCTGAAAACCGGTTTCTTCTTCCTTTGCTGCATCCCCTGTCGAAAAATCATCCTGTGGAATATTATCGAGCAGATCATCCAGGGAAGCGTCAATCTGTGTGGCTTTTTCTTCCTGTTTTTTTTGATTCAGGCTCTCGGTATACTCCGGAATATCTTCCTTGAGCAGTTCTTCCTCAAACTCCCTCAAAAAATCTTCTTCATTTTTCGCTTTTGCCTTTTCCTTCGTTTCTTCTTCTCCAAACAATTGCTTTTCAAAATCATCTCTCAGAACCTGTTTTGCTGCCTGCTGTTCCTTCGGATGTTCCGTTTCTTCTCCATGCATGGAATTTAATAATTGATCCAGATAATTTTCCGATGAGTGGTCTCCCATGTGTTTTTCTCCATTCCATCTGTTTATTCCATAAACCTGCAAAGGGATGTGATGAAGCCATCACACCCCTTACTGTTTTGCCGGAATTTATTTGTTTCTCTTTGCAAGTAATTCATCAATGGCATCTACAAGACTTCCGATTTCAGGTTTGGTCAGCTGTGCATCTGCACCAAGCGACTCCCCTTTTCTTCTCATTTCCTCATTTACAAGAGAGGAGAAAATGATAACCGGAAGATGTTTCAGTTTGTCATCTGATTTGATCAGCTTCGTAAGACGATGTCCGTCCATCTGGGGCATTTCAATATCGGTAATGACACAATGAACGTTCTCGTCCAATGTCCCCGCCTTTTCAAATTTCTGAATCTTGTCCCATGCTTCCTTTCCATTACATGTAACAATCAGTTTTTCGTATCCTGCTTTTTTCAGGCAGTCCGTAATCAGACTGCTCAGCAACGGAGAATCCTCTGCAATCAGAATTGTATCCTCGCTCCGGCTTCTCTCCCCGATCTGTTCAATATCATTGACCCTGAGACCGGTTTCCGGACTGATGGATGATACAATTGCCTCAAAGTCAAGAATAACAACCAGTTTTCCGTCCATCTTGATCACACCAGTTGCAACACTTCCGTCTTCTCCATTAATCGTAGAATCCGGTTTGATGATCTCATTCCATGATACACGGTGAATTCCTACCACCTGATCCACATGAAATGCCACATCAAGTTTATTAAAATTCGTGATAATAAACAGACCTTCCTGTCCATCATCCTCCATGCCAAGACACTTTTTCAGATTGATGACCGTAATCATCACCTCGCGCGGCATAAAAATGCCTTCTACGCTCGGATGTGTATTCGGTACAGGAGTAACCTTCTGGTATGACAAAATCTCCCTGATCTTTGCCACGTTGATTCCGTAATGATTATCTCCTAATGTAAACTCTAAAATTTCTAATTCGTTCGTCCCTGACTCTAACAGAATATTTGTATCCATATACGTCCTCCCGCACTTTTCTGTATTGGTAATCCCTTATGTTTATTATATCATATTTTGTAAAATTTGGGGGCATTTATTTGTATTTCAGAGAATAAATTGTATCTTTTATTTCTGCATACAGTGTCTCACCCGAAATTTTATCAGCCTGGTCTTTCGGAATCTGAAACAGTAAAACCGCTGTTTTCTTCTTTCCGCCCCTGATGGTTTCCCCATAAGAGGAAAGACTTCTGGTTCCGAGCGAAGCAGTCTCCTTTATCCTGTTTTTTCCGTCAAAACATGCATAAAATGTAATACCGAGTTTTTCTGTATCCAGCCTGACCTTTTTCTTCCCCTTATTTTTAATTTCAAACTTCATCACAACAAGTTTGTTTCCATCCTCAGGAGTTACTGCAAAATAGTCTCCCTCCTGATAGATATTCTGAACCCTGTATCCTTTGTAAGAAACGGTCAGACCCGATGCATGTCCGATTGCCTCGGCGATCGGCATCGTCTCCATCTCCTGTGTCTGGGTTTCTCCCGTGGCATCTGACGCCATGTTGTTGTCCGTACTCTGGGTATTCTGGCTCTCCGGCATCTGGCTGTCCTGTTTTTGTGTTTCCTGTGTCTCTTCGGATGAAGCGGCTGTCATTCCGTCTTTCTGCTCAATATTATACTTTGCAAGAATATGCGCCGAATACTGCACGACCAGATTTTCTTCGTCCTCTGACAAATCATACATCTGGGTTCCACAGCCTCCCAACAGGAGTATTGCTGACACTGCCATCACAGGCAGACTTATTTTCTTTTTCATACTCTTTTACCCTCTTGTCACTTTTGCCCTATAATCTATGTTTTATGGTATCATATTCTGAAAAATAAGACAATCTTTTCTTTGCATTAATTATTGGTCTCCAATTCCATCCAAAACTCCACACCGTCCGGGTGATTGACTGCACCGCATTTCTGATGAAAAGAATCCATGATTGCCTTGACAATGGACAATCCGATTCCGCTTCCACCATATTCACGTGTTCTTGCTTTGTCTACTTTATAGAATTTCACCCAGATCTTGTCAAGATCCTCTTCGGGAATCGGGTCACCGGTATTAAACACACTCGTGCGTACCAGATGGTCATGTTTTTGAAAACGAATGGTAATCTTTTTTTCTCCTGCCGCATGGTTCATGGCATTGGTCAGGAAATTCGTAATCACCTCTTCCACCTTAAACTCATCCCCCCAGACATATACCGGACCTTCCCTGTAAAATTCGATATTCACCTGTTTTTGTGCCGCCATGATGGATGCAGACTGGATCACGCCGTCAATCAGCTCCGTGATATCAAACCGTGTCATTTCCACGGTATCATTGCCAAACTCCAGCTGATTGAGGGTCAGCAGCTGCTTTACCATATGATTCATCTTTTCCGATTCATCCATAATCACATCACAGTAAAAATCACGGCTCTCTGCATCATCATTGATGCATTCTTTTAATCCTTCCGCATATCCCTGTATGAGTGCCAACGGTGTTTTCAGCTCGTGTGAAACATTCGAAAGAAATTCTTTTCTCATTTCATCGATCTGTTCTTTTTTCTCGATATCCTGCTGCAGGCTGACGTTTGCTGTCTTTAGTTCCGAAATCGTCTCTTCCAGTGTCTCCGACAATTCATTCATGGAATTTCCAAGTTCATCAATCTCCCGGCTCACATGACGTACCGGTATATACTTTGCATCAAAATCCAGCTGTGTCATCCTTCTTGCAATATCGGATAAGGCATGGATCGGATGGGAAATTCCTTTCGAGAGAACGATGATCAGAATCACACTTAAGATGATGGCTCCCGTGCTCACCATTACAAAAAACTGGTTTGTTATGCTCGCACTTTCCCGAATGCTTTCCACAGCCGCACGCATGTAAAGATTGTTTCCATTTTTTAAAGTTCCCAGAAGAACCAGATACTCCGACTGCAGCCGTTCATCGGTCTGCCGAAGCAGCGTATAATCCTTTCCGGATGAAAGCACCTGCACACGGCTGCGGTCACTTCCATACAGCCAGTCCTCCATCTGCATCTGAAAACGCTGTGCACTGCTGTAGGAACTCCATATCAGGTTTCTGTCCTGATCTGCAATAAGCATATTGATATTTCCGTTTGCACAGATTCTCTCGAACTGCACATACGCATCATCACTGGAATCCCCCTGCTTTTCACAAATCAGCCTTACCTGGTCAAAACTGCTTTTTAACTCTTTTTCCTTATGAAAAATATAATATTTTTCCAAAAAGGTGGTATTAAAAAACCAGCACATCGCAACCGTTCCCGCAACAATGACAACCATCGTCAAAATCAGCTGCCACGTCAGGGAAGTCTTTTGTTTCTTTTCCATTTAGGACACCTCAAACTTGTAACCCATTCCCCATACGGTTTTTATATAACTTCCACATGCCCCGAGTTTATTTCTCAGTTTTTTTACATGTGTATCAATCGTCCGTGCATCCCCAAAATAGTCATAATTCCACACACTGTTTAAAATGCGTTCCCTCGAGAGGGCAATCCCCTGATTATTCATAAAATATTCCAGCAGTTCAAACTCCTTGAAACTGAGTTCTACCGGATTTCCCGAAATTTTCACCTCGTGCGCCGTCTTATCCAGAATAATCTCTCCTGCCGTCTTAAGATCGGCCGCATCGCCGATCTTATTGGTCCGGCGCAAAATCGCTTCGACACGCGCCACAAGAATTTTCGGTGAAAACGGTTTGGTTATATATTCATCAACCCCAAGGTCAAATCCCATAAGTTCATCACTCTCATCACTTTTGGCCGTGAGCATGATGATCGGGACTTTGGATGTCTGACGGATTTCCCTGCAGACTTCCCAGCCGTTCATCTTTGGCATCATCACATCCAGAATTAGCAAAGCGATCGCTTTGTCTTTATAAAAAATATCCAGTGCTTCCTCTCCATCTGCTGCTTCTAAGACTTCATAGTTCTGCCGGGTCAAAAAATCCCGTACCAGCTTCCGCATCCGGCTCTCATCATCTACCACAAGGATCTTCACTTTGTCCATCTCTATTCTGCCTCCTGTTCCGTCAGTCTCAATTCCCTCTCCTCAAGCTGGCTTTCCCGTTCATCCAGCTGTTTTTCCCAGATTTCGTATTTATCAATCACCTTATTTTCATAGTTTAAAATCGTCACATTATCTTCGCTGAGCCATGTAATCACAAGCATCCCAATGATGCCAAGTGCAAAAACAACTGCGAAAAATGTACTGATGTGAAACAGTTTCTGATAATCCCGGTTCTTCTTCCGGCGGTTTTTACTGACCACATGCTCTTTGTTTTTCTGTCTTTTTTTCTTCTGCTTTATTTCCTCTTTGCTTCTTTTTTCTTTTGAAACCATTCCTTCTGGTTCATACACCGTGATCGGAAGAATATCTTCTCTCCGGATATAGGGAATGGTATACAGATATTCCTGAAGCCTGTGCAAAAAATCATATCCGACCGGCGTGACAAAAATTTCTTTTAACACCAGTTTGTTATATAACGCCAGCACAATATCCGGATCATCCATTCTCGTATTTTTCCGGATATACCCGATGATCTCTACCTCATGTTTTGCTGTATGTTCCTGTTCCTTTGTTTCAAATGCGTAGCCTTCTACCTGATACATAACTTATCCTCTACCATTTATAAGCACTGCTGGCATCCCGTTCGGCGATTTCGCCGTCCTGATATGCCTGAATCAGTTTTTTCAGTTCCTCAATGCGGATCATCATGCGCTTACCAACGTCTGTATCCCCCACCAGAATACGTTTATCCCGGTATTCCACTGCTTCCTGATGCGATACAATATCCAGTTCATCTCTTACCGCCTCGTTTGACCAGTCAAACGGTTCATGGGCAGAAAGCGTCAGTCCATAAGAATTGTACGTCAGTGTATATCCTGCAATTCCCGTTTTTCTCCGGTATGTTTTTGAAAATCCACCGTCGATCAGGATCAGTTTTCCGTTACACTTGACCGGATTTTCGCCGGCAATGCGCTCTACCGGTACATGACCATTGATGATATGCACAAAATCCCCCGTCAGCCCGAATTCTTTAAGTATATTATCTGCCGTTTCCTCTTTGTCAAACAAATGATAATACGCATTCTTACTCTCATGATGCATGGACTTGTCCGCAAGAAAATACCGCTCAAACGTTGCCATCTTACTCCGTCCGTACAAAGGAGAATCCGGTGCCGTCCAGATATACCACATGATATCCCTTCCTTTTTCCCTCTCTTTTTCATCCAGAGAGAAAAATGCCTTGCGGACATAGGATTCCAGCACATCATAGAGTGCTTTTCCGCTGTATTCCCTGCCATATACATTTACTTTCTTAAATGTCCCATCCGGATTCAGCGGCACACATCCATGATAAAGCAGATTTCCGTTGTAGACTTTATACATGCTGCCTCGTTTTAGCAGAAGCCGTACATGGCGCTGCAGTTTCTCACAGTGTATAAACGAGGTGCGCAGCCGGTTCATGACTTCCTGTTCCTCAGGTGTCAGATCATACGGATGTTCCGGATCAATGGTAGGAAAACTGGTATCCAGCATGTCATAGGTTTTTCCATCAATTTCCACTGTTTTGTTCTCGTAATTAATACGGTGCAGCAGACAGCGGTTTTCCATACCATACTCCGGCCATTTGTGGATCAGCTGTCCTTCCAGTTTAAACTTTATGATGGCAATTGCCTTATGCATTTTCCGGTTCATCAGCGTTTCTTTCTTGCTTCGTTCCTCATCCGTGGAATCTTTCAGTACAAACTGTCTGCACGGATCATCGCGGTAAGCATCCATGGCAAATGTTGCAAGCGGAACCATATTGATGCCATAACCATCCTCAATCAGATCCAGATTCCCATACCGGATACTTGTCCGGATCACAGATGCAATGCAGGCAAGCTGCCCGGCTGCTGCCCCCATCCATACCATATCGTGATTCCCCCACTGGATATCAAACGAATGATATTGTTCCAGCTGATCCATAATCCGGTCCGGTGACGGACCGCGGTCATACACATCCCCGAGAATATGCAGATGATCAATGACCAGCCTCTGCACCAGTTCCGCCAGTGCCACAATAAAATTATCTGCCTGCCCAAGTTCCAGAATGGTGTTGATAATTGCCTCGTAATAGGCCTCTTTATTCAAAACCTCCTGCTTTTCCGTAATCAGTTCCTCGATTACATACGCATAATCCTCCGGCAGCGCCTTGCGCACTTTGGATCTGGTGTATTTGGAAGATACTGTCTTACACACCTCGATCAGCCGGTACAGTGTGATCTTATACCAGTTCTCGATATCGTCCTCGGTCTGACGCACTAGCTCGATTTTTTTCTGTGGATAATAAATCAGTGTTGCCAGAGACATCTTATCTGCCGTACTTAGCGTATGCCCGAATACGTCATCAATCTTTTTGCGGACGGCTCCAGACCCGTTTCTCAATACGTGGGAAAATGCTTTAAATTCCCCATGTATATCCGACAAAAAATGTTCCGTGCCTTTTGGCAGATATAAAATAGACTGCAGATTGATAATTTCCGTAGATGCTTTTCCAATCGTCGGATACAGTTCTGCAAGCTGTTCATAATAATGTAATCGTTGTTTTTCCACTTATAATACCCCTTTTCATGAGCATACATCCGCTCATTATTCCTATGAAACAGTTTACCATAATTTCCTGCTTTTGTGCACTCGTTCACATAAAAAACAAAAAAAAGAACTGTATGCCGGACGCATCAGTTCCCTTTTATGTATTTATCCTATACCTTTCGTCTTTCCCCTTTCTTTTTGTTTTGACTGAATTTGACTTTTTATTTACATATTGATTATATCTTTCCTATTTTTTCAATTCGGGGCTAAATTTTTTGATATTTCCGGCGACTTTTGTCGGTCAGGGGTCAGAAATGATCCTTATCCGGAAACGCGATATGTCATTTGACCTTTTTAGCGTTTATTATTATAATAGATTTGATATTTTATTCGGAGGTGATGGTTCATGCTGACACGCGAACAATTATCCAGAAATCTTGGAACAAATCTGGAAAGAGAGCGCTTTAAACTCGGCTATTCACAGCAGGATATGGCAAAAGCACTAGATATGTCCCTTTCCTCGTACAAAAGACTTGCCAATGGGGATACCGGAAAAGTCGATGTCTATACCGTATATAAGCTCAGCCAGCTTACCGGAAAGATGTTCTATGAATTATGTGGCGAATCCTCTGATTTATTCCAGACCTATGACCGCATGCGCAATCTTTCGCCTACACAGTTACATTTTATTGAATCCCTTGTACAGTTTGAATTCGATTTTGCCAGAAATCTGGAAACGGTTCCATCGGTTTCCCGCGAGGACTATACCACTATGATCATTCCAAGTGGAAACATGCACGATGGAATGGTGTATGATTCCTGTTCTCTCGAAAAAATCAATATTTCCGGATACCGCAAACGCTATGGAAACCAGATTGATTGTGCACTTCTTGTCACAAGTGATCATATGTCTCCTGTCTATCATGCAAACGATATTTTATTAATCGCGCGGAATCCCATACGTGATGGCGACACCGGTATTTTTATTAACAAAGTGACCGGTCTTCTTTACATCCGCCGCCTTCGCCAGACAGATCCCTGGCGCTTAGAACCTCTCACCTATTACGGACAGACGTTTTATATCGACAGTAATAACGCATCGGAGATGTCCCACTGGATTATCTTTGGTCACGTTATTTCCAAAACCCGTGGATAATTCTTATTCATGCACAACAAAAGACGCCATCAGATACTTCTGATGACGCCTAATGATTTCCACACTCCATTGGACTGCTCCTCACTTCATCTTTTGTTCTATATCCATTCTTCTTTTGTTTACCGAAATGACGTTCTGGACAAATCACCTTTTATCCGTTCCTCTTTGTCCGCTCTCTTTTGTACTCTGTCACTGGTTTCCATTCCCGAATGTTTATTCTTTCATCAAGTGAAGCCTGATGACCTGTGTTTGGTTGCTCCCTGCCAATGGCTTATGTTCCCTTTGGACTGTACCTCCTTACATTAGATTTCACGTCCAGAGCTTTCTCGTCACCCTTCGTGATGGCTGCTTGTTTTTTTGTTGTCTTAAATATAACACGCATTTTACATTATGTCAACCTGTTTTTTTATTTCTTTTTATTTTTCCTTTATATTTCTCATAATTGTTTGTTTTATTATGTTTTTTCAGATAATTTATTTTTTTTAAAAAAAGAACGTGCTTTCGCACGCTCTCTTTTTGTATTTATGCCGGCATAGCCAGATAGTATCCCTGAAACAGATCCACTCCCAAAGACCGTAAAAAATCACACTCTTCTCTTGTCTCCACACCTTCCGCAAGCACCTGCATTCCTCTTTCATGGAAACTTTCCAGATATGTACGGACGTTCTCCTGTTTTCTGGCATCGTTGTCAATTCCACAGATCAGGGAGCGGTCCAGTTTTACGATATCCGGTGTATACAGATATACAGCATTCATATTGTTTTCACCCATGCCAAAATCATCCAGCGATACCTTCCAGTGCTTATTCTGGACCATCTCACTTTTTCTGACCCACTCGCGCAGGGAAACTTTCGGATACTCTAAAATCTCAATGATCCTTTTTCCTTTCTGGTTTCCAAAATAAGTATCAAATGCTTCTGCCTCATTCTCCGTAAAACTTTCCGACGGGAAAGAATTGATACAGAGATATTCCTGATATCCCCGCTCAATATACGCCTGTGTTGCACCAAAAAAAGTGGCAACTTCCAGTATATGCAGTTTCTCATCCCTGGCAAATTCATCAATCAGCTGCCCCACCGTCATCTTCTTCGGTCTCATCAACGCTTCATATGCATATATTCTCACACAATCTTTATAAAAGATCGGCTGGAACACATATTCAATCTCAAGTCCTTCTAAAGCTGCCTTCACTTCATTATCCAGCGGTAATTTTTCATATGCTATCATAAATCTGCTCCAAATTTTCTACTTCTGTTTTTTACCTATTAATTTTTAAAAGAATGGATCGGAGCCGGAATACGTCCTGTACGGTTGATAAAGTCATCACAGGAGTATTTGTTTACCGGCATAACCGGGGCATATCCAAACAATCCTCCAAATTCCACTCTGTCTCC